>Ga0208937_1000203_pt1 | contig 55762 bp, 48 predicted proteins | sample June2015DPH_11_5_FD_184705 | JGI IMG/M metagenome (GOLD analysis project Ga0208937, IMG submission 184705) | Peatland microbial communities from SPRUCE experiment site at the Marcell Experimental Forest, Minnesota, USA - June2015DPH_11_40... | ecosystem: Environmental > Terrestrial > Soil >... | reverse complement strand
TGTCACCGGTCACTTCAAAACCAGCCAGTCGGGGTCGAATCAAAACCAGCCACTCTGAGGCGTGGATTTCATAACAGGTTCATGTTTGGATGCAAGGTTTCTTGTGTTTGAACGTCGTGCCGGCTCCGGCTGCCGGCTAAACGAGCCGGGGCCGAGCTGCGAGCCTTAGCTCGCGTCCCCGGCGGTCGCGGGTTCGCTGTTCTTCCGGTTTTTCTTGTTTTCCGTGCTGACCCCCGGCGCTTCCTTGACGCGATAGCTTTTGCCGGTGATGGCAATGACCTGGGCGTGATGCAGGAACCGATCCAGGATGGCGCCGGCGGTGGGCACGTCGCAGAGCAACTTGCCCCATTCCTCCAGTGGCCGGTTGCTCGTCATGATGGTGGAACGATTTTCGTAACGGCGCATGATGACTTCCAGCAGGTATTCGCCGGAGTGTTTGGGCAACTGTTTGAGGCCCATGTCGTCAATAATGACCAGATCGGGCTTCAAGTATTTGCGCAGGGTTTTGTCCTGCTGGTTGAAAGCTTCGTCCTTCAGGAAGTCCCGGACCAGATCGAAGATGGAACGGTAGAGCACCAGGAAGTTCATCTTGATGGCCTCGTAACCGATGGCCTGGGCCAGATGGGTTTTGCCGACGCCAGGCGGGCCGAGGAACAAAATATCTTTGGCTTCGCGGATGAACTTGCCGCTGGCCAGATCGAAAATCTCCTTTTTGTGAACGGAGGGGTTGAAGCTCCAGTCGAAGTCCTCCAGCGGTTTGAGGCTGTGGAAGTCGGCAGCCTGGGTGCGGCGCTCCAACTGGCGTTGCTGGCGGACGTTGAGTTCATCCTGAAGAATAAGTTCCAAAAACTCGGCGTGGCTCAAACGATTGGCGGCGGCTTCCTGGAGCCGGACGCTCAAGGTCTGGCCCAGGCCGGAGAGACGGAGTTGTTTTAGGGTGGTTTCGAGGCTGGTGGTGTTCATGGTGATAGGGATGGTTCTTGGTTAATGGTTGAGGGAGCAAAGCAATCGGGGACGCAGTGCTGGTAGGCGTCCAAACTGCGGATGAGGGGATGCGTTTCCAGAAAGTCCAGTTGCGGTGCCGGCCCGGCCTGTTCCAGCAAGGCGCGCAGGTCGCGCAAGCGCCAGGCGCCATGATGCAACGCGATTTGGGCGGCGCGTTCCAAGGCAGATACGGGATGTTTGCCGGCCAGCGACAACAGGCCGTGCAAGACCCGGATGCCGATGGGACCGCGTTGTTGTACCATCGCCTGGGCCCAACTGCCGGTGTGCGCACCGATCAACCGGGCGCGATCCAGCAGATAATCCAGACCGTGCTGGATGACGTGCCGGTGCGGGGAATGCAGATGGTTCGGATCGGTGGCGAACTTTCCCGGCTCGACCAGCGCATGGACGGCGATGACTTCCCGGCGTTGGTTGAACACCCGCACCAGCCGGGACTCCCAGCGTGCCCAGACCTGCCGCCCGACATACTCCGGCGGCACCGAGTAATATGATCGCTGTAACTCAATGTAGCCATCCCGATGCACCGTGCGGGGGGCTTCTTCAAACGCCGGGAACAAACTCTCCGGCAAGGGCAACAGTTGCGGGCGTTCCACGGCGTTGAACACCTTGCCTACTTGCTGCCGGGTCGTGCCGTGAATGCGGGTGTCGGCCACGCCACTTTCCCAATCCGAGAGAAACAGGTTTTGCGCGGACAGACTCTCGAAGCTGCGGCCCTTGAGCGCGTTGTTCTGGGCAAACTTAACGCCCGCCTCGATCTTGCCCTTGTGCTGCGGCATCGCCGGGCGCGTCGGCAACATCACCGTGCCGTAATGTCGGCAAAACTCCGCCACCTTCGCGTTGAGTTCGGGATCAAACCAGTCCGCCCGCGTCACGGCGGCACGCAGGTTGTCAATCACCAGCGTTTTGGGAACTCCGCCATAATAGCGAAACGCATTTTCCAGACAGCGGATGAAGCTCTCGGTCGTCTGCCGCCAGACCGCTTCGCTGTAGCCCTTGCGCGAATGGCTCAAAACGATCCGAAACAAATGCGGCCGCTTGCGCTTGCCGTCCACCATCACCCAGGCCCCTTGGCCAAAATCCACCTGCGCCTCAATCCCCGGCTCCACTTCCATCCGCATGAACGGGATCGGCTGGGTCTGGCGCAACTGCCGCACAAATCGTTTGACCGCCTGATAACTGCCACTGAAACCGTAATCGCCCACCAAGTCCTGATAAATCCGCTGGGCGCTCAACCCGACTAACACCGCCGCTTCAATCTGCGGCTGCCACGGCTGGCAAAGACTCTGCCGACCCGCCATTGAGCCGGGGGTCGAAATGGCTGGTTTTGCCGCCGGGTCAGACTCCGAGCCGGGGGTCGAAATGGCCGGTTTTGACCGGGCCAGTCGCAGATATTTGCCCACCGTCTCCCGGTTGAGGTCCAGTTCGCGCGCAATCCGCCGGTGCGACCAGCCATGCGCCGCCAATGTCAAAATCGAATGTTGCAGGCTCACGTTGAGTATGTTCATCGCGTCTTTGTGCCGTTCTCACGGCACTCAACGCAATGCGTCCCTCAAAGTGGCTGGTTTTCATTCGACCCTCCCTGGTTGGTTTTGACCGTCCGCTGACAGACTTCCCCTGCCGCGCAGCGGCTCAGTTCAACAATGCGCTGCAGCCAACAGCCACTGCCCTTGCAGTTTTGCGTGTGATTATTTTGCATTTGAGTCCTTTTGGTTTTGCCCAGCTTCAGCCGCGTTCGTCGTGGCTGTGGCTGAGCTTGATTCGTTAGACGGCATAACAATATGACCCCAATCAATAAAGAAGCACTAAGCCGTGCTCGACAGACGATAAAACGCCATTTTGGAGAGGACATTTCAGACTTGCCGCAAGAGATTCGCAACACGCTCGCGAACATTTATTATGAGTTTTCTTATCTCAAGATTTCTCACGAAGGCGGACACGCACCAGATGCGATTTTGATGGCTGATGACTTCGAGCAGGGATTGAAGAAGTTTAGTGAAGATAGTGCATTTTTGAGGTCGGCAGTTGATGCGCTTCCAACCATTATCTCAGAAATGCGCAAGCTAGTTAGCGCCGGCAACCGCAAAGGTTATGATTTTTTGGTAAGATTGTTTTTGGACACGTTCAAGTTGCGCATACCTGACGTGGACAAGAAATCCATGCTGCGGCTCACTTTCGAGCGACCTTTTTACAGTTCCAAAGTCAAAGAGATTCCAGACCTATGGAAATTGATATGAGAAGAGGGCGACGTGTGTGTTAAATGCGGCCAGTGGTGTCAACGGAAACGACTATGCGCGTTCAAATCGTCAAAGACGTGAAAGGGTTAAAATGAATTATTCGACAATCAAAAATCCCCCAAAAAACGAAAGCGATTATATTAAGACTTCTCCAGAAAACCTAATGGTTTTATTAAAGCAAGGCGCAGCCCGAATAATGACCTGCGGCATGATTGGAGCGGTAAGCGATGCAATCAGCTTTTCCAATTCAAATGGGTATCAAGTTTCGATGATGCGGCACGATGACCCATCAGACCCAGGTGGAATAATGTCAATGAGCGGAACATTTTACTTTCATCGCCAGAAACAAAATTAAAGTTAGGACACTACCCATGTTTAATATTTTCAAAAAAAGGGACAAATACAGCGCACTAATAGCAGCAGCGCGGGGAATAATGGCAAATGACTCCCTGATTCAACCCCGCCCAAAAACATCCCAAACATTGACGCTGCAAGAGGTTCATAGACATAGGTTCATAAGGAAATATGCCTCCATTCAGGAGGCGGAAAATGAAAACATGGTCACTGACCCTCGGCTCGGTGATTCGCCAGTGCCGTTCGGTTTTAGCAACCATCAATGGCGCGAATTACTCGCCGAAATGCAAGACGGCGATGAGTTGTGGACATTTTCCACAAGTGATGAAAGCTGGGATAATAGGTGCGGACGTGCTGGCATATCGCTAGTTCGCAACGGCAAAGAGGTTACTTACATCGTAAGGAAGATGAATTGATAAACACTCGCCATGTTTAATTTTTTCAAAAAAGAAGTCACTGCCGAATTATATGGTCAACAGTTGTCGCTGTTTTGTTGTAACTGCGCGGAAAAGTTCTGCCTGAATTATAGGCCGAAACTTCGGGCAGCAGGTTATTTGCAAAATCCAACCGCAGACAGAGTTTTTATGGATGAGGCAATGAGCGAGTTCCATTATTCATCCCGAAGACAAACAAGTATATCAAATGAAGACAGAACATTATCGTGTCGGAATTGACCAAAGTAAGATAGCTGATTGGCGCGCAGGCCCTGGCCGTGGTTCTACGCCGTGGTCTAGCAATAACAGGCCAGAAGCAGATGCCGTTTTAGCTTTAGCCAAACAGATTGAGCGCGACTTGAAGAAGTGGCGCATCTGCGAGGCGAAGCATGGTTCTGGTTTATCACCAGCAGAGCGGTTGGTGTCGCCAGAAAAACGGCGCGAGATTATCCGTGCAGCGTTACTTCATATTGCAAATGCCGCCGCCTAATATGAGGATAGGCTGCACAGCTACCTCCAAAAATTAAAACAAGCTGTTACAAAGCACTTGCCAGTCAATCTCGCGGGCCAGCAGTTGGTCCTTAACCAGCAACGCCTGTTCGCGCGTGATTTGTCCTGGTGGTGTCGGATTGGTTCCTCCGACTGTTCAGGTTTACGTCGGTTATCAGGGCCATGGGAATTAATCCACCGCAATGGCTGCTTCTTTTGCGTTATAAGTAGATGACCGGACGATCATTTTTATCCCGTCTGTGTCCTCCACGAATCGGCTCGTAAACCTGATCGCTTACGGCATGTCCCCGCCCCACCGGGCAACTGACCTCAACCTCAAACCAAACCCTGGAGCCCCGGCCTTAACCGTCGGGGCTTTTGCTTTGTAGAAAGGAGCCCGATTGATCCACCAACAAAGATGATGCCAGCAGAATCGTCAACCTATTATCAAGTTAAATATTTTCGCTGCCAGCCAATAGCGACCGATGCCATAACATTTATTTCAGAGAAAGTTTCAATCAATGGAGGTGGAAATGGTTCGTTGGGCGTACCTGGGCACTGCGACGGGAACGCCGCATTCATGCGGCAGCGGGCACGCGTGATTATATGTCCTGCCGGATGAATCCGGCGTTCCTACCGAAACGATGCAACCTGGCTTATCGCAGTGTAAAGGTACGCCCTGGTTCGTTCCGTTAGTCGAAAGCTGTTTGCATTTGAATTCTTGCAATCGCCACGCAAACCGGGAAAATTTATGGCCGTTCTAATTTGCCGGCGTTGCCCATGAGGAAGAAAGCCAAATCAATCCGCGCCCCTTCGGTGCAACCCCGCTTCCGCCTTCTTTGTGGCGGCGACATCGCGCTGGGGCCCGGCAAGGCGGAGTTGCTCGCGCTGATCGGGCAGACCGGCTCCATCAACCAGGCGGCAAAACGGATGGGCATGTCCTATATGCGCGCGTGGTCACTCGTCCAGACGATGAACCGCTGCTTCAAGGAACCGCTCGTCATCGCCGCGCACGGCGGTGAAGGCGGCGGCGGCACGGAACTGACGGAAACCGGCGGCAAAGTCGTGGCTCTCTATCGGCAGATGGAACAGGCAAGCCTGCGCGCGACCGCTGCCCACTGGAAACAACTGCGGCGGCTTCTGTGTGTTTGACAACCCAAGGAAAAGATTCGTCCCGGCTCCTGATTGGGCAATTTCAGGTCGGCGTTATATTTGACAAGATATAACGCTTGGTGTTTCATTCCGTTCAACAAAAAATGCTTTTGGAATCTCCATTGCCTCCGGCCCATGGTTGATCTTTCGCCAATCCAAATCGGCTTGTTGCTCGCCGCCGTCTTTGCGGTGGCGTTTTTTTATTCGTCAGTCGGCCACGGCGGCGCAACGGGTTATCTCGCCGCACTGGCGCTGGTTGGAGTCGCACCCATGTCCGCACGCGTGGCGGTGTTGACCGCCAACGTTCTGGTCGCCGGCATCGCGTGGTGGCGGTTTGGCTGGGCGGGACATTTCGACTGGCGTGTGCTGCTGTCATTCGCGGTCGTCTCGGTGCCGTGCGCGTGGCTGGGCAGCCGGGTCCACATCAGCCCGCAGGTCTATAAAATCGTCCTCGGCGTGGTGCTGACGGCGGCGGGACTTGTCCTGCTCCTGCGTTCGCGCTGGCAGACCGACGACGTGGTGCTGCATGAGTTTTTCCTGCCGCTGGCACTGCTCATCGGCGCAGGGCTGGGATTCCTGGCGGGACTGACCGGCATTGGCGGCGGCGTTTTTTTAAGTCCGCTGTTGTATCTGTTCCGCTGGGTGAAACCGAAAACCACTGGCGGCATCGCGGCGGGCTTCATCGTGCTCAACTCCATTGCCGGGCTTGCCGGCACGGGCTGGCAAAAAATCATGCATGCCGGGCCTTTGCTCTGGCTCACGTTGCCCGCCGTCATCGGCGCGCTGCTCGGCACGCACCTCGGCGTGCGGCGCTGGAGCAGCATCACCTTCAGCCGCGTGCTGGCAGGCGTGCTGATTTTTGCCGGCGGAAAATTGTTGATTGAAGCCTCCACTTGAAATCACCCGGCCATGCGCGTTCTCTTTTTTGCCCAACTCAAGGATGCCACCGGCTGCAATGCTGTGGATCTCGCGGCCGCGTCGCCGCTGAATACCCCGCAGCTTTGGACCGAACTGTTGCAACGTTTTCCCGCACTGGCCGCGCATCGCCCCAATGTCCGGCTGGCGCGGAATTGGGAATACGCCGCCCCCGACGCCATTTTTGCCGATAACGACGAGGTTGCACTCCTTCCGCCCGTTTCCGGCGGCTGAACCATTTGTCACATGGAAATTGAAATCCAACTCACCGACCGGGCCATCGCGGAAACAATTTTGCCGCCGGGGCAACCTGGCGCGGTCGGCGCGTGGCTTGAATTTCGCGGCGTGGTTCGCAGCGAGGAAAACGGCCGGACCATCCGCGCCCTCGAATACGAAGCCTATCCCGAAATGGCCGGGCGTGAAATCCGGCGGCTGCTTCAGAAAATTTCCGCGCGACATCCTTGCCGCGCGGCGAAGGTGATTCATCGCGTCGGCGTCATTCCTGCCGGTGAAACGGCCATTTACGTCGGCGTCGCGTCGCCGCATCGCGGCGAAGCCATTGCGTTGCTCGCCGAATTCATGGACCGGCTCAAGCAGGACGTGCCGATTTGGAAACGGCGGGCGATTGCCGATGGAGCGCGGCTGTGTGCGGAGCACCAGCCGCAGCGGCCTTCGAATGTTCAAGCTGCTGCGGCTGGGTCTGCGACCACAGCCGCGCTCCGTTCACTCGATGAAGCGCGTGCCGAAATCCGTTCCCGCAGCCGGCCGTTGCCCGCCGTGCGCGCATCGCTGGCGGAGGCGCTTGGGCGCGTCTTGCGCGAAACGATTTGTGCGCCGGAAGATTTGCCGCCGGTTGACCGCTCGACGCGCGACGGCTACGCGATCCACGCCGATGATGCGTCGAAAACTTTTTCCGTCGTGGATACGATTCATGCCGCCGACTGGAAACCACGCCAGCTCAAAACCGGCGAAGCCGTGCGCGTGGCGACCGGCGCGGCGCTGCCGTGCGGCGCCCTGCGGGTGGTGATGCAGGAACACATCGAGCGTGACGGTGACAAACTCCGTGTCGTGCGCCGGGAGAATTCTACGAACGTCCGATTGCGTGGCGAGGAGGTGCGACAAGGCCAGCCGCTTGTGCCTGCGGGAACAAAATTGAATGCCGGCGCGCTGGCAATCCTGGCAACGGTGGGAAACGTAAATCCGCTCGTCAGCCCGCGATTGCGCATCCTCCATTTCACGACCGGCAATGAAATTGTGACGCCGGACCAGACGCCGAAGCCGGGCCAGATTCGCGACAGCAATTCCATCTTGATCCGCGGCCTGCTCCAGAATTTTCCGTGCGACGTGGAGCAAGGCCATTTGCCGGAAAATTTTGAGGCGGCAATGTTGGAAATCGCCGCTCGCAAACCGGGAATCGAAAACGCCGACGTGCTGCTCGTTTCCGGCGGGGCGAGCGTGGGCGAAAAAGACTTCACCCGCGCGTTATTGGAGCAGCTCGGCTTTGAAATCGTTTTCAGCCAGATCAACCTGCGCCCCGGACGACCGCTGATCTTCGGCGTGAACGGCCCGCGCGTGGCCTTCGGGCTGCCGGGCAATCCCCTCTCGCATTTCGTCTGTTTCCATTTCGCCGTCGCCGCTGCGCTGGCGTGTTTGACCGGCGGCGAACCGCCGGAATTTTTGCGCGGGCAGCTCGGCAAAAAACTCGACGACAAACCGTGTCCACGCGAAACACTCTGGCCGGCCCGATGGGAATGGAATGCCGCCACGCCGCGATTGCGTCCGCTGGCATGGGCGAGTTCCGGCGACATCACCTGCCTGACGGCGGCGAACGCGCTGGTTCGCGTGCCGGCAAATTGCGCGAGCCTGGATGACGGAGCAAAGGTGGATTTTTTGCCGGTGGCAGCTATGATTGGCGGCGGTTAAATCAGGCCGCGCGGCAGCGCGGCCCTACCGTTGTTGGTAGGGCGGTGCTGCTGCACCGCCTAAACTGAATGAAAAAAACATTTTCACATCTCAACGCGGCGGGCGCGGCGCGCATGGTCAACGTCGGCCACAAACCGGTGCAACGTCGGCGCGCTCTGGCGAAGGGCAAACTGGTCTGCCAGCCGGCGACGATCCGGGCGTTGAAAAAGCGCGTACTGCCCAAGGGCGACGTGCTGACCGTGGCGCAAATCGCCGGCATTCAGGCCGCCAAACGGACGGCGGAGTTGATTCCGCTTTGCCATCCGCTGGCGTTGAACCACGTCGAGGTCAATTTTCGCGTTCACCGCGCGGCGATAGAAATTTCTTGCACCGCCGAAACCAGCGCGCAAACCGGCGTGGAGATGGAGGCGCTGACGGGCGTGAGCGTGGCCGCGCTGGCGCTTTACGACATGTGCAAAGCAGTGGACAAAACCATGCGGATTGAAGGTGTCCGGGTGGTGGAAAAAACGAAAGAAACGCTCCGAGCCGTAGCCGCGGACGTTAGTCCGCGCCATCTGGAAAGGACGTCAAAGCGCGCCGACTAACGTCGGCGGCTACAAGCTAATCATGAAAATCGGCCGCCTCACCATCAGCGACCGCGCCTCGGCCGGGATTTATGCCGACCGCAGCGGGCCAGAGATTGAGAATGTTCTCCGCGAATTTCTCGGCGCCGACGTGATATTCGAGTCGCTCATCGTGCCGGATGAAGTGGAGGCGATTTCGGCGGCGTTGAGAAGGTTTGCCGACGTGCAAAAATGCGATATGGTGGTCACGACGGGCGGCACGGGAATTTCCGCGCGCGATGTGACGCCGGAGGCGACCCATGCCGTGCTGGAAAAAGAGTTGCCGGGTTTCGGCGAAGCGATGCGGATGCAATCGCTGCCGCGGGTGAAGACGGCGATTTTGTCGCGGGCGACGGCGGGCGTGCGCGGCGCGTGTTTGATTGTGAATCTGCCGGGCAAGCCGTCGGCGGTGCGCGAATGCCTGGAAATTCTCGCGCCGGCCATCCGCGAAGGGCTGGCGCATCTGCGCGGTGAAAATCCGCACGAGCAAAAATAAAATGGACCCGTTTGGACGAAAAATTGATTACTTGCGCATTTCGGTCACCGACCGGTGCAACGAGCGGTGTCTCTATTGCATGCCGGAAGGTTACAAAGGCTGGGAAAACAAGCCGGACCATTTGACGGCGGAGGAAATCGTCCGCGTCGTGCGCGTGGCGGCGGGGCTGGGCTTCCGCAAATTCCGGCTGACCGGCGGCGAACCGCTCGTGCGCGGCGACGTGCCGGAAATCGTGCGCGCCATGACCGCGATTCCCGGCGTGGAATGCATTGGGCTTTCAACCAACGGAATGAAATTGTCCGCGTTCGCAAAACCTCTGCGCGAAGCCGGGTTACGCACGGTGAACGTGAGCCTCGACGCGTTGGACCCGGCGATTTACCACCGCATCACCGGCGGCGACGTGGCGCGCGTGCTGGCCGGCATCCGCGCGGCGGTGGACGCAGGTTTTGAACGCGTGAAACTGAACTGCGTGCTCATGCGCGGCGTGAACGAGGCGGAAATCTGGCCGCTGGTTCTGTTCGCTGCCGAACACGGCCTGCCGCTGCGGCTCATCGAATTGATGCCGCTGACGACGACGGAGGTTTTGACGGAGAAAAATTTCATGCCCTGCGGCGAGGCGATGCAATGGTTGTCCCGGCACGATGAATTGATTCCGCAGCCGGACTGCCGTCTCGGTCACGGGCCGGCGAAGTATTTTCTGCTGAAACAAACCGGCGCAATGGTTGGCTTCGTTGGCGCGCTGACGAACGAGCATTTCTGCGACAACTGCAACAAGATGCGGCTGACCGCGGATGGCAAGGTGCGTCCCTGCCTGGGCAACCACGTTGAAGTGGATTTGCGCGCGGCGTTGCGGAGCGGCGCCAACGACGGCGCGTTGAAGGAATTGCTGGAAACCGCGCTGCGGGTGAAACCGCTGGAACACCAGTTCCGCAACCAATACCAGCCCTGCCGCCCGATGACGGCCATCGGCGGGTGAAAATCAGAGCAGAGAATTCATTGACCGCGAACCACACGAACTACACGAAAGGTAGGGCGCGTCACTCCGTGCGCGCCGTCTTTGGTTTCAATAAGGAATCCATGAATCCATGAACCGGGTTCGCATCCACCTTCTTGGTTTCCTGGTTTCCTTATTCAATATACCAACACCAGCACCGCCACCTTTGGATTCAATAACTCCATTGTTCCCATGAACTATGTTCCCAAGCCTTTCAATCCGGCATGAGGCTTTCAGACTAGGGCGTGGTCGGCCTAATCGTCATTGGATGCACGGATTCAGGCTCGAAGATGTCGGAAACATCCGGCGGCGTCCCGAAGGCCAGGCGATGAGCGAACTCGGCGCGGCTGCGCTGGGCTTGAACGCTTTTGTCGCGCAAAAGCTGGTCAAGTTTGAGCAGGTTCACCGGCCGCAAAATAATTTCCGCCGTCGAGGTGCCGCGAAGCGGGTCTTTTACGAAAACAACCTGCTGCCGCGCCGCGTTTTCCAAGGTCGGATAAATAATGGTTGCCCGACGATTACCGCTCTCTTGCCCCAAAGCGTAAAGTGCAAGCTGATATAACATCTCACGCGGCAGATTTCTTTCCCACAGATCGCGATACTTGGCATCCAGAACGGCTTCAACCTTGCGATTGCGCAGCACGAGAAAATCCGGACGAAGCGATGGCGAGCGATGATTCCGGGGATTATTAGCCGGGTCGTATTTGAACACGCCGCGCAATACCCGTTCATCCTGAACCTCATAACCGACGAGGTTCTCGCCAAGAAACCGGGATAGCAGCGCCTGAAAAAAACGGTTCATATCGAACAGGAATCCGGCGGCAGGGATCGGTGATGTGGTGTCGGTCAAAGCCGCGCCTTGGGTATTCAGAAGCATTTGAATCAAGGTCAGCGCGGGCCGGTAGGCGCTGGTGCGGCGGTCGAGCGAATGCCACGCCTCGGCGAAGCCGGCGGCGTCCAGTTGCCTCGGCGTAATTCGTCCGGCAAAACTTTTTGCCAAGCGCCGAACGCGACCGCCCAATTCACGGTCCAGCGTCATCCGGGCGGCCATTTCCAAGCCGCCATGCAAAACCTGATTCAAGCAGGTGTCCTCGCTGCGGGGATAATGAACACAGGGCATAGCCACGCCAGCATTGGCGGCGACTTGCAAATAACCACCGAAATCAATCCGCCCACGCGGGCTGGCGAGCATGGACTCGGTGCGAAGATAATTGCGATGAAGGCCACGGGAAAGCAACTCGGACGATTCGGCGGCCAACTGATGAATCAATAAATCCTCGAAACTAGCCTGTGATGTCGCATAGCCAACCTCGTCGAACAATTGCAAGTGGCGGAGCCGATAGGCGTAGCGGAGCAGATTCATCAACGGCACGCCCGAAATCTTTGGCTTAATGGTGACCAGCAGTTCGCCCAAGGCGAACCGGCCGACAAAGGATGACGCCCGGAGTTCCAAGCCGCGCGCCAGTTCAAGGATTTCGATGCGACCGTCGCGGGTGAGCGTCTCGGCCAAACGCTGGGCTGCCGGATGGTTGGCCAATACCGGCCCTGCCAACGGGCTACCCTTGGTTGGTTCCCTAGTCTCCCACTCGGTCAAATTGACTATCTGCGTGGTCATTTAGCTGGTTCTTCAGGCTCTTCCTCTGGTTCCGGAGCCGGTGACAATTGGGCGACCGCTTCAATCGTCGTGGACAATTCTGGGGTGGGTTCAAGCAATGCCTGAATCAAGTCCTGCCGCCGGGCGGGCAAGAATAGTTCCTCGCGCACGCGTTGCCGGTCACCGTCCACGATTGCCCCACCCAAAATTTCCGAGAGTGCGCCATAATCCTCGTAGCAATATTCCTCCAGCAGCGGGATGATGTCCTCCGCGATGATGCGGGAAAACTTCACAAAATCCGTGACCGGTTTGCCGTTATCATCCATCAGGTAGGCATGGCCGATTTGCAGGTTGCGGGCGTCTTTGCCGATATGTTCACGGATGCGTAAGTTCAATGCATCGAGCCATTGGCCCAGAGGAATTGTCTCGCCCGCAATCGCGCCGGCCAGCGTTGACGAATCCGGCATCAATTCGACGAACCCGAACCGCCGCCGCAAGGCGGTATCGAGCAAGGCGATGGAACGGTCCGCCGTATTCATGGTGCCGATGACAAGGACATTGGCAGGCACGGAGAACTTGTCGCCAGACAAAGGCAAAATCACCTCCTGCCCGCGTTTGTTTTTTTCGAGTAGCGTCAGCAACTCGCCAAAAATGCGCGGGATGTCACCACGATTGATTTCGTCAATGAGCAGAACAAACTTTTCATCCGAAGCGGCGGCATCACGACAGAGTTTTTTGAAAATGCCGTCGTGCTTTTCAAAGACCAACTGGCCACCCGTGCCCTGACGTGGGCGGTAGCCCTCAATAAAATCTTCATATCCGAAGGCCGGGTGAAACGTGCAACAGCGCAACAGGCCGGAATTTGAGCCATCGCCGTTGACGGTCATTTTCTGTTCGGCGGTTAGATTCTCATAAAGACACCCGAAGGCTCCAATGGCCGCCAAGTCGAGTGCCGTCAGTTTCCCCCAATAGGTTTTTCCGGTGCCCGGCGGCCCGTAAAGAATTGCCTGGCCTTTCCGTTCCAAAATCGCCTGCAACTTGCCCGGAATGATGCCTTCCAAGCGCACAATTTTACGAATGGGTTTCGGCTGGGCCGAGGACGGTGTAACGGGCAAGGGCGTCGCGGGCAATGACGGTTCCAATAAATGGCGCTCCACTTCCACAAGGTTTTTATCATCCTTGCGTAATTTCCAGACCGTTGTTCTCAATCCTTCCGTGACCGGCAGTTTCCATTCTGGGGTTGTATGCCACTCGACTTGGCGCCGATGGGGTGCATCTTCAGGCTGCGTCGTATCAAAACGATAAGGACCTTTGACCAGACCGATACCAAGAATTTTTTCACCATCCGCGGCCAGTATCATGTCATTTTCATCCATATCCTGTGTAAAGTTCCGGATTTCACCGGCTTTGCGCGAAGCAATATTAGCGTCATACTGGTATTCTTTGCCAAGCATGACAGCGATTTTTTCCTTCGCATCATTGTCAGCGAGCACGCTGGATAAATCGCCTAACTCCGCCCAGCCGATGGCCGCATATCCACCGGCTTTCATGTCTGGCCAAATATTTTGAGCGTTTTCTCCTTCGCCTAATTTAGTTCCGATACGCCAGTATTTGGCGAGTGAACCATTGCGCTCGTTGAGCACGGCAGTCAGGTGATTCATGGGCCAACCCAACTGGTTTGCTAGGCGAACGAAGCGTCCGGCGCAGACGAAGAGACCAGTTTGCGAGGGCGGCAGTTGAAGTAATTTGATGAGATGGTGCCGTTGGAGAGGCTCGACGTGGTAATCGTCCAGCTTGTCCGAGAAAAGCAGATACAAATATTTGTGCCCCCAAGCCAAGCGGCACACATCTGGCGCGACTCCGTCCAATTTTTTCTGCAAGGCCAGATATGCCTGATCGTCCGCTCCGGCGGGCAAATCCTGTAATACGGCTACGGCGGCGACCAACTGGTCGCGGTGCTTCCGCGCGATGGCGATGGCCTCGGCAATCGGCAATGTCGTTTGGTTGGACGGATGGCCAGCCATCCATTCCCCAGAATCCTTGCTTTTGTAGAGGCCGAATTTGAGCGCGCTACCGCCGCCGATGCCGCCAAACTTGCGGGTGAGAAACTCGGCGTCGCTCTTAAATTCCAGCCAATACACGAGACTATCCTTGCTGCCGTGGGCGTGCATGGTGTTCAGCAGAACCTCGCCATCCAGACTTTTGAGTCGTTCCGGGCCGAAACGGTCACGAAAAAGCGCATAACATTCGGAGAGGCGTTCTTTCGTTAACAGTTCGCCACGTTTCAGGAGCGATTCATAGCAGGCCAGCAGGGACTGCTGGACGCGCACATCCAATGGGGGATCAATTGTTGGCATTGTTTTTTTCCTCCGGTTCAATCTCGTTTTCTATTTCATCAACCTCTTTTCCGAAAATTTCAGGGGCCAAGGATTCTTGTTCCGCGATTGCCGACAAGTGGCGGGCGGCGGCAACTGTGCTGTTTGTGGTCATGCGTCGTGGCGGATATGTGCTGCCAAGTTTTAACGGACGGCGAGACTTTTTTCGAGATTTAGTTTTTATCTCAAGTAATTCACCGTCGGTCCTTTGACAATCACAGAGAATTGCGAGCGTGACAGTATTGCGCGGACGGACGGGAACTAAAATGTGCCAATCAGAAAGGCCGCGTGGCGTGACCGACGAATTTATTTACGGAGAGGGCCAGACTGAAACGCAAACAAAACGTGTCTCGGTTTATTTCAGAAAATCATCCAACGCATTTCCCAGCTTTTGGAATGTTTCCTCCAGGCGCAGCACCAGCGGAGACATTTTCCGCCAATCCAAGTCAACGGATGCAATTGTTCGCGTTCCGCCGCCTGTTGTTTGCGGAATTTATCCCACGCGGACGAGTTTATTCTCCGTGCGGAGGTAGCGGGTGAACGGCGTGTTGCTGTCCAGGTCAATCAAATCCACCGAACGGCCAATCAAATCACTGACGCGCGCACCCATGCGATAAAAAACCGATGGCGGCAGGCCGGAAACCGCCAGATCGAGATCGGAAGTGGCATCACCCGTCCCGCGTGCGGCAGAGCCAAAGACGTAAATTTCCCGTGCGCCGGCAGTCTTGAGTTCGGCAGCGGCACGCTTGATTAAAATGTTTATCTCGGTGCTCACGGTTATAATTGATTGTGCGTCTTTTGAGTCTGAAAGTCAAAATTTTAAGAAATATGCCTTCAATTCAGTTTTCATCGCCCGGTGCGGGAGGAGTTGGTTTCCATCCGCCTTCATCTGATTTCGGCGCGACCAGTCCGCCTGCGCGTTCGCTTCCGTCATCGCAAAGCTTCGCCGTGACAAGTCGGCGCGACCAGTCCGCCCGTTTCCCCTGCGGAATTCGGATTGCGGATTGTAGCAGCCGACGTGAGTCGGCTCAAACTTCTCCCGCCGGAATAATGAGCGGACTCATCCCGCATTGCGGGACTGCTACGCTTTCATTCACAAGGCGCAGGCTTTGAGCAGCGCGACTTTGACTTTTTTCAAATCTGTTTCCGGCACGAGGCCGAGCCGTTTTTCAAACCGCACGGACGGCAGCGAGCCGATGGCCTGCACGTTGGCAACGGATTCGGGGTCGAGAAACGGCAGGTGACCGAGCGGCACTTCGAGTTCGCTCCCGCGATTCTGCCGCGTGATGGGAATGTGGATGATGAGCGAGTGCGGGGCGTCAAGATTGTCGGCGATGAGCACAACGGCGGGGCGGGTTTTGGCGGCCAGGCCCATGTCCACCAGCCAGACTTCGCCGTGGCGCGGATTCATTTGCCGTCGAGGATGTCCAGCTTTTCCTGCTCGACTTCGCGCGAGGGCAGCACGTCCGCCCAATCTTCCTGCGCACGCTGGCGTTCGAGGAATTTCAAGTAATGCAGGACTTCGCGCACCACCAGTTCAGGCTGGCGCTTGATTTCTTCGATCAACGTTTCCTGCGCGCTCATGGTCTTAAGTATCCGGCAAAATTGGTTTTTGGCAAGCCGTATTGCCCAATTCGTCCATCCCAAAATGATTTCAGGAAATGAGTTCCCTTCCGCCGTTTCCAATGCGGAATTTGGATTGCGGATTGTGGAATGGGCGGGGACGCCCCGGCATCGGAAGAAAAACCGGATGGTCTTGGACTGCGGCAGTCCCCTGCCGCTTTGGGGACGTGACTTGCCAACGAAAGCGCCGGAGGGCCGGCGCACTCCAAGACGCTATCGCGCCATTCGTCAGCCGCCTTCGGCGTAGCGGCTTTCGGGAGAGAGCCGCCATTTGAATTTCCGCACAGTTTGCGGCGCTCTGCCGAGACGCCGCTACGGCAGGATTGCTCTGCGCCGCACTCCCTCATCCCGGCTCCGGGTTTTTTATGCGGCTTTCGTGGAAGCTTGTGCCCGTTGGTAATCTTCCGGCGTATCCAGATCCAGCGCCAGACCGGGGTCATCCACGGAACATCGGACGCTGCGGACGGAAGTTCGTTTCAAAAAATCCTTCAAAGTTCCGGCTGGGGACACTTTCAACTCTTTGAATGCCCGGCGCGGCAGCAAGACCGGATGCCGCGCGTGCCCGTCAAATTCGAGCTGGCAGACCGCGTCGGCGTTCGCGAAATGAAATTCCAGCAGTTGCCGCAGCGTTTCCGGACGCAAATGCGGCTGGTCACCCAGCACGATGGCCCAGGTGGCGATTTCATCCTTCCAGCCGGGCCAGCCGGCCGCACAGAGAATGGAGCTGAACATGCCGCGCTCCGGTTGCGGGTTTTTGATGCGGTCAGCGCGCGGGAAACCCAGCCGGTCCAATTCGGCGGCCAACGCAGCATCTTGGGGACGCATAACGATGCCGATTTGCGCCGCGCCGAGTTCGCGCCATTGTTTGAGCAGATGGCCGATAACGGTGGTGTCGCGCCAGGGCAACAGCAGCTTTGGCCGGCCCATCCGCGACGACGCGCCCGCGCCAAGGATGACTACGGCGAAGGCAGGAATTTGTTTTGCGGCGCTCATGGGGAGCTTCGACCTCCAACCATGGGCGCGTATTGGGACGATGAACCGCGAAGTAGCGCAGGCTTTCCAGCCTGCGGGTTCTGGGGACTTTCCAGTCCCCAGTATCCGCAACACGGGACAAGAATGTCCCGTAAACCCGCAGACAGGAATGTCTGCGCTACCCGAAAGTCACGTTTCATGGCTTAAGTTCAGTCCTGGCTTCAGCGCGCTTTTGAATGAACTGGGCCATCACGCTCACGGCGATTTCGTGCGTGCCCACGGCCTGGATTTCCAGACCCACCGGACAAGCGAGCCGGTCGAACTGCTCCGCCGTCACGATGTTTTGTTTCAAAAACTCCTCCCGCATGATCCGCGCCTTGCGGCGGCTGCCAATCATGCCGAGAAAAATAAACGGAAGATGAATCCACTCCGACAGCACCAACGCGTCATGCTGGTGACCGCGCGTGACGATGAGTCCGAAGGCGGGCGTTTTCGGCAGCGGCACTTTTAAATGCTCGTGCCAGGGGCCAACCTGAAGCCGCGCGTCGGGCGGAAAAAACTGGTGGTTGGCCAGTTCCGGTCGATCGTCGAAAATGGTCACGGCAAAATCCAGTTGCAACGCCAGCGGCGCGACGGCCTGGGCCACGTGGCCGGAACCGGCAATCCACAAGGCAAACGGCGGGGTGACGGTTTCCTGATAAAACCATTCGTCGTCGCCGCCTTCCACCGGCGCGATGGAAAAATCTTTTTTCACGCCCCAGCGGACCGGTTCGGTACCGGCGGCCAGCTTGCGCCAGAGTTCCGCCGATTGCGGGGCGTGCGGCAGGATCAGCCCCGTCACACTTCCGCCGCAAATCAAGCCGTCGTCCCAGCCGAAATCGTGGTCGAGAACCATGTCGAACGTTGCCGGCTTGCCCGTCTGCAGCGCCTTTTTGGCGCGGGCATGAACCTCGGCTTCGAGACAGCCGCCCCCCAGCGTGCCGATGATTTTGCCGTCGGGAAAAAACAGCGCCTTGGCCCCGGCGCGTTGCGGGCTGGAACCCTTAACGCCGGAAATCAGCGCCAGCGCGAACGGCCGGTTCTCCGCCGATGCCGCGACGAGTTGTTCGTAGAAGCGCGCCATAAAGTTTTGCTCGCGGCAAATTTAGACGATTCCGCGCGAATGGCAACGAAGCATGAACCGGGGTTAGTGGGTTAATTTGGTGGGGCGAGCGTCCTCGCAAGCCGGGGCTGATGGGATTTATTGCCAAAATCGGCTCGCCGGGAGTCTCGCCCCACCAATCTTGGTTCAAACTGACCCACTACCTGAACCGGGCCGGAATGCGCCGCTGGAACGGCCAACAGCGTGGCCAGGCAATCACGAAGCAAGTCATGAAGCCTTTGGAGACGTGTTATTATGTCTGCTCTTCGTTGGCTTCTTGCTGGTTGCCAGCCGCCAAAGGTTGGATGCACGTGTGGAACCATTGACGTGATAAATAATCCCATTTGACAATTGGTAGCATTTTGCTACCTTTTGAACATGAGCCAACCAGTCAAGGTTTCGGATGCGCTGCTGCTGGACGCCCGGGTCGCGGGCGGGGCGGTGGAAAGATCCATCGCCGGGCAGATCGAGTTTTGGGCCAAAATCGGGCGCGCGCTCGAACCGCTGTTGCGCGGGGATCATGTGCTGGCTCTATGCCGGGCTGGCAACGTTAAACCGCTCTCCGCCTGCCTGGGGTCGGTGGATTCTGCGGCGGGCCGGCAGCGGGTGTTTGAACATCTGAAGACCAGTCCATATCCACATTACGAAGCCGCCGCCGGGTCGCCAAGTTTGCTGGTGCGAATCGAGGCTGATGGAAAGCGCACCGTGGGGCGGTTTGTCAACCGGCAGTTCCAACCGGTCAAAATATCCGCGAAGAAAAGGACGAAGCTGGCTTTAGCGCACGCCTCAAGGTGAAAAAGCCCCAGCCGAAAGCATCACATTCGTGGAGCCTTCCCGATTTGGACCAGCGTCCGGTAATCATCGCCCTGGCTGGCCCGAATGGAGCGGGAAAAACCACATTTTACGAAGCGCATCTAAAAGCCAGCGGCTTGCGCTTTATCAACGCTGATATTCTGGCGGGAGAATTGGGGATTGATGCTTATCAGGCGGCTGAAGTCGCTGCCAGATTGAGGCAGGAATTGGTGAGCCAGGGGGAGAGTTTTGTTTTCGAGACGGTATTTTCCGATCCGGTGGGTGACAAACTGGCTTTCTTGAAACAAGCGGCTCAACAGGGGTACGCGGTGGTGTTGTGTTTCGTTGGCATAGCAGATTCCGACCGTTCCGAAGAACGCGTCGCCATGCGCGTCACCCAAGGTGGACACGATGTGCCGACCGACAAGCTGACCGCACGGTTTCCACGCACCATGACCAATCTCACGCAGGCGATTCGAGAGCTTCCCTGCGTTTTCATCTTTGACAACGACGATTTGAGAACGCCATTCCGCCTGGCGGCTGTTTTTCAAAACGGACGACGGACGTTTTTAACAAAACCAATTCCTGGCTGGCTTGAGCCGGCGCTGTGAAAAAGGCAACGTTGCAAATTGGATAATTGTCCATTTGGGTTGCGTCGTTAGACGACTCGGTTGCGAAATCAAAAACAGTCTCGTTGCAGTTGTCATTTGCAGTGAAATCTTGCGACTCCAACAAAAAACATTTTCACCAATAAAGGCAGGGTGTTTGCAGGCATTGGTTCAGAAATCAACCTTTTCGAGCAGTTGCGACGCATCGCTGCCCACCGGACATCTGTCTGCGGCTAAGGGACCAGGCGGGTGCCGGTGCGGCCATCCAGTGCGGCCGGGAGTGCTTCGGGGCAGGTAATCAGAGCTTCATGACCGCTGTCCGTGACGAATTGGATGCACGCTTCGATCTTGGGGAGCATCGAACCCGGTTTAAAATGGCCTTCGGCCATGTACCGCCTGGCTTCGGCCACGGTCATCGAGTCGAGCGCCCGTTGGTCCGGTTTCCCGAAATTCAGGCAGACTCTTTCGACGGCGGTGGAAATGATCAGCATGTCCGCCGCAATTTCCTTCGCGAGCACGGCGGACGCGAGGTCCTTGTCAATCACGGCGGCCACGCCGCTCAAGTTGCCGTTCTCGTCTTGCACGACGGGGATGCCACCACCGCCTGCTGCGATGAGAATATAGCCATCGGCCACCAGCTTCTTGATCACCTCTGCTTCAATAATGCGCACGGGTTTCGGTGAGGACACGACGCGCCGCCAGCCGCGACCGGCATCCTCGACCATCGTCCATTTCTCAACGCGCATGCGATCTTCGGCTTCTTCCTTCTTGTAGAACTGGCCGATCGGTTTGCTCGGTTTCTGGAACGCCGGGTCATTCTTGTCCACGAGCGTCTGCGTTACGACGGTGGCGACGGATTTCTTCAGGCCGCGCTTGACGAACTCGTTGCCTATCGCCTGTTGAATCTGGTAGCCAATCGCGCCTTGCGTGTCCGCGCCGATGGAATCGAGCGGCACTTCGTGCAGGAGGCCACGCGAGTGTTCGCTGCGCAGCAGGATGAAGCCGACTTGCGGCCCGTTGCCGTGCGTAATGACGACGCGGAAGCCGCGTTCGACGAGGTTGGTGATGTGCCGCGCGGTCTCGACCACGGCGGCGTACTGGTCTGGCACACCCATATGCTGGGCGTCCTTGATAAGTGAGTTACCGCCGATAGCGATGACTATTGTTTTCATAATAAAGTCAGCAAAGGAATTGAACGTGTTGTCCGCGCCACGTTATCAGGTGTAATCCCTTCAGGTAATAATTTTCTTACTCGGACTGCAAAGCTTTCTTGAAGGACGCACGCGCGCACTTTGCTGCTGCAATCAGTATTGCGGGTTTTCACGACGTGATGGACGCCCACCGATCAATCGCCGATCTTCAGCAACTCAAGCCCGATGATGTCCTTGTTTCCGTCTTTAATCGAGGCAAGCAGTTCCTCGCCGGGCTGGCTGTCGAGTTGAATTCGGCAACTCGCCGCGGTCGCGCCTTCAAAAATGACGTTTTGGACTTCTTCGATATTGATCTCCGCGCGGCGGATTTTGTCCATGACATAAGCCAGAACGCCGACGCGGTCGTAATGGCGGACCAGGAGTTGCCACTTCGCCGGCGTGCGCGTCACCAGATTGACGCAATTGAGGACTGCGCCGGTCTTGACAAAGGTTGCGATGATACGGATCGCCTCTTCCGCAATGGCTTCCTGCGCCTGCCCGGTAGATGCGCCGATGTGATGCGTGCCATAGAAATTCGGCAGGTCGAGAATCGGGTCGACAAAATCAGCGGTCGCGTCGGCTGGCTCGGGATCGAAAACATCCAAACCGGCGCGCAGCTTCTTCGCTTCGATCGCGGCCCGCAGCGCGGCCTGGTCAACGACTTCGCCGCGCGCGGTGTTGATGAGGATCGCGTTGGGTTTCATGAGCGCGAGGCGGGCGGCATTGACGAATTTGCGCGTCTCGGGCTTCAGCGCGAGGTGCAATGTCACGATGTCGGCGCGACGGAAAACGTCGTCCACGCTGCCGCAGCATTCAACGCCTAATTCCTCCGCTTTCCCGGGCGTCAACGTTCGCGACCAGGCGATCACGCGCAACCCGAATGCCTGCGCCCGGGTGATAACTTCGCGGCCAATTCGACCAACACCGATCACGCCGAGCGTCTTGTCGTAAATGCCGTCGGCTTTGGAAAACTCCTTTTTGTTCCACTTGTGGGCGCGCAGAGCCGCGGTGTTGTCGGCGATCCGGCGGTCGATTGCGAGCAGCAGGGCGAAAACGAGTTCGGCAACGGCGATTGAGTTCTTGCCGGGGCAGTTGCTGACATAGATGCCGCGGGCGCTGGCTGCCTTGACGTCAATCGTGTTGACGCCCGCGCCGGCTCGCAAGACGAGCAAAAGCTGTTCCGAAGCTCTGAGCGTGTCGGCCGTGACCTGCTTGCTGCGGACGACGAGAATGCGGTACGGGGCGATAAGCTTGGGCAATTCGTCGGCCTTGACGACGGGGTTGTAAGTGACTTCGCAACCGACTTTATTAAGCCGGTCGAGATGAGCTTCCGAGAATTTATCGGCAATGAGTATTTTCATATCTGGTCTCCTAAAGTTCGTTTGGTTCGTTTGTTATGTTGGACACACGCAAAAGCCTTCCTGATCCAGGCGTTCATGGACGATTCGGATGTGATCGGCATCGCGGGTTTCGACAATGCAATGCACGTTTACCGTGGTGATATCATCACTGGCGAACGCACGATCATGCGAAATCTCGATGATGCTGGCGCCGGCTTCGGCAATTAGGCCTGCAAAACGCGCGAGCCCGCCTGGACGATCGCTGATCGTGGCCCTGAACTGGTAGAGTCGCCCGTCGGAAGCGAGCCCGCGCTCCAGCACCCGTCCCAAAATTGGTGTGTCGATGTTACCGCCGCACAACGGCAGCGCGACGTTCTTCCCTTTCAATTCCGGGACCAGACCGGCGAGACAGGCGGCAAGCGGCGCCGCACCCGCGCCTTCGACGACCGCCTTCTCCAATTCCAGCAACCGCAAAATGGCCAGCGCAATTGCGTGTTCGCCGACGAGCACGGTTCGGCCCACTCGACTGCGGGCGATGCGGAATGCGTTTTCGCCGACCTGCGGCACGCTCAAGCCGTCCGCAAGTGTGGGTTTGACTTCAACTTTTACCGGTCGGCCCGCCTGCATCGCCGCTGTGAAGCTCGCAGCGCGCTCGGGTTCGACGCCAATGATTTGCACTCGTGGCTTGAGCGTTTTCAATGCGAGCGCCACGCCGGCAATCAAGCCGCCTCCGCCAATTGGAACGATCACCGCGTCCACATCGGGAACTTGCTCCGCGATTTCAAGTCCCAACGTCCCCTGTCCCGCGATGATCGCCGGATCGTCGAAGCCGTTGATGTAGGTGAGTTGTTTCTCCGCTGCGATTTCGTCGGCGCGTGCCCGTGCCTCACTGATGTCTGTGCCCTGCAGCACCACGGTCGCACCCAGGCGACGGCAATTCATCACTTTCATCAGCGGAGCAAAGCGGGGCATCACGACCGTAACCGGAATGCCGAGCAACTGGCCGTGATAAGACAGGCCGAGGGCATGATTCCCCGCGGACGCGGCGATCACGCCGCGTTTTTTCTGTTTCGATGGGAGCATCAGGAGCGCGTTGCGGGCGCCGCGTTCCTTGAAACTGCCGGTGCGTTGCAGGTATTCCAGTTTGCAGAAAATCTTCAGTCCCGTTGCCTCCGACAACGGAATGGAACGCGGGCAGGGCGATTGAATGACGTGGCCGGCGATCCGTTTCGCCGCCTCCTGGATGTCGTGAAAAGTGACCGGCATGCCAACCACTAATCATCCGGGAAGCGTCCTGTCAATCACAGAGCCGCAACCAAACACTCCCTCTCCTCCATGCCATGGAGGAGAGGGCCGGGGAGAGGAGGCGCGTTTGCGGCATGAAGCTGGAATGCCCCTCTCCTCGATCCTCTCCCCACTCCTCCGTCGCGGGGAGAGGAAGGAAAAAAAACATGCGCGACGGAAAATCTTCGCGGCTTGTGACGATTCTGACGGATAGCACTGCAACGCGGCAGGCGATTTGCCGGTCGGGAAGGCGGAACCCGTTCTTGCTGCAACCCAAACGGCGGTTGAAAGAGCGAATCGGGCTGAGGCACGGCAACCTGCCCGTTGCTGACAAGAAAAGTGAAGCAAAGGGCAATAAGTGTGTGGGTGGGATGTGCTTGCGATGTCACGATTAAATGGTTAATCAGCACCGGGGCTATGATGAAAACGAATGACGGCTCACTCACCGACGCCCAATTTCAGGCGGAACTGGACCGGTGTATTTACTGCGAGGAAAAGCCCTGTCAGAAAGCCTGCCCGGCCCACTGCTCGCCTGCGGATTTCATCATGGCGGCGCGGGTTGGGGAAAAATCAGACTTGCGGCGTTCGGCCGCGATGATCATGGGCTCGAACCCGCTCGGCTGGGTGTGCGGCGTGGTCTGTCCGGATTATTTCTGCATGAAGGCATGCTCGCGGCGGACTTTCGACCGGCCGATTGAGATTCCCGCTGTTCAAGCAACCGTCATCAATAAGGCCAACGCAGTCGGGATGGCGAAATTCCGGCGCGCACCGTCGAATGGAAAAACCGTTGCCATCATCGGCGCCGGACCGGCGGGATTGGGCGCGGCGAGCGTGCTCTTGCAAGACGGCTACAAGGTTGCGATTTACGAACAGCAAAAGCGGCCCGGTGGAGCGATGAATCTGATTCCGGACTTCCGGCTGAACAAGCGGGTGGTTCGCGCGGACATCGCATTTCTCCAAAGCCTAGGCGACGTCGAATTCAAGCACGGCGTGATGGTCGTTCCAAATGAAAATGGTAGGGCCGACCTGCCGGTCGGCCAGGCCGCGCGGCAGCGCGGCCCTACCAAGAATATGATCACACTGGAGAGTCTCCGTGAAAGTTTCGATGCCGTCATCGTATGCGCCGGCCTGGCTGAACCAATCAAGTTGAACATTCCCGGCGGGGAGCTCGCGCTGTCGTGGCAGACGTTTCTGGAAAAACAAAAGAAGCTCAAACTCAAAGGCAAAAAGGTCGCCGTCCTAGGTGGCGGTGCGGTGGCGGCGGATTGCGCGACCACGGCCAAACGCCTCGGCGCTGCCTCCGTCGAATTGATATATCGCCGCAGGGAGCAGGACATGCCGCTGACGCAGTATGAGCGCGACATGCTGCTTGAACACGGCGTTGGGATCACCAGTTGCTCCAGGCCGCTGGCCGTCGTTCACCAAGGCAAACGTGTTATCGGCCTTCGCCTTGCACGCATGATGCTGCCACCGGGCAAAAAGTCGCGGCCGGAGAATTTCGTCGTCAGCAAAAAGGAATCGCCGGTCTTCCGGGAATTCGACCTCGTGATTCCCGCCATCGGCAGCCGTCCCAAACTGGCGGTCACGAAAGCCAGGGGAATTTTTTACGCCGGCGACATGGTGCTCGGCGCGGGAACTGTGGTGGAGTCCGTCGCCAGTGGCAAGAATGCCGCCGCCGAAGCCGATGCATTCATTCACGGCAAAGTGCGACCGAGGTTTAAGAATCGCGCGAAAAGCCGCGTCGTTCTGGCCGGCGTGCCGTTGCGTCCGGTGCCGCTCGACGCGGATTTTTTTGGCCGCAGGATTCTTTCGCCCTTCCTGCTCTCCGCCGCGCCACACTCGGACGGTTATGAGCAGATGCGCAAGGCCTACGAGCGCGGCTGGTCCGGCGGCGTGATGAAGACAGCGTTCGACAACGTGCCGATCCACATTCCCGCCGGCTACATGTTCGCGCTCACGCGCTCGACCTACGGCAATTGCGACAACGTTTCCGGCCATCCGCTCGACCGCGTCTGCCGCGAAGTTGAAAAGCTCGTCAAGAAATTCCCTGATCGCCTGACGCTCGCCTCGACCGGCGGCCCGGTCACCGGCAGGGACGAGGCGGACAAGGTGGTCTGGCAATCCAACACTCGCAAGCTGCAAAACGCCGGCGCGATGGGCGTCGAATACAGCCTTTCCTGCCCGCAAGGCGGCGACGGCACTCACGGCGACGTCGTCTCGCAAAACGCGGCGCTGACCGCAAAGATCATTGATTGGGTCATGGAAACGAGCGACAGCGACAACCCGAAGCTGTTCAAGCTCACTGCCGCCGTCACCGCGATTCAGCCGATCATCAAGGCGATTCAGGAGGTCTTCGCGCGTCACCCGGGCAAGAAAGCCGGCGTCACGCTCGCCAACAGCTTTCCGTCCCTCGCGTTTCGCAAAGTGGAAAATCGTCGCTGGGAAGAAGGTGTCGTTATTGGCATGTCGGGTGAAGGCGTTCTGCCAATCAGCAATCTCACGCTCGCGAAGGTGTCCAGCACGGGCATCGCCGTCTCCGGCAACGGCGGCGCGATGACCTACCGTGACGCTGCAAACTTCCTGGCGCTCGGCGCACAAACCGTCCAGTTCTGCACCGCGGTGATGAAGCATGGCCTCGGCTACGTGGACGAACTTCACTCCGGTCTCAGCTATCTGATGGAGGAGCGCGGCTTCCGCTCGGTGAAGGAACTCATTGGCTCGGCGCTGCCGGATCCGATCACTGGCTTTATGGAGCTGTCGCCGGTTAAGAAAGTTTCCGACGTTCATGCTGAGCTATGCCAGCATTGCGGTAACTGCGCGCGTTGTCCTTACCTTGCCATCGAGCTTGACTCGAAGAACGTGCCGGTTACAGATCCGGCACGCTGTATCGGCTGCTCAATCTGCGTCCAGAAGTGCTTCTCCGGCGCGTTGTACATGCGGAAGCGGACCAGACAAGAATTTGCAATACTTAACGAGGCCTAACATGACGCTTCTTATCAAGAACGGCACCATCATCACGCTCGGCGAAAACAACCGGGTGCTCTATGACCACAGCGTACTGTGCGATGGCGAGTTGATCAAAGCGATCGCTCCGTCAAAAACATTTGACGGCTCGTACGACAAGATAATCGATGCAGAGGGCAAGGTTGTGATGCCCGGATTCATCAACGTGCACATGCACTTTTACTCGACGATGGCGCGCGGGTTTGGCAAGGTCGCTCCGTCGAAGGATTTCAACGAAGTCCTCCAGAATCTCTGGTGGAAGCTGGACAAGAAGCTGACGCTGGAGGATTCCTACTATAGTGCCCTGATTCCCCTCATCGACGCCGTCAGGCATGGCACCACAACGTTCATCGATCACCATGCCAGCCCGTTTGCGGTGCGCGGGTCGTTGGGAAGAATTGCTGATGCCGTCAGAGAGGTCGGGCTTCGCGCTTCGTTATGCTACGAAGTATCTGACCGGGACGGCCAGGTGATCGCGGACGATGGGTTGAAGGAAAACGCTGACTTCATCGCTCAGTGCAAGAAAGATGGAGACAATCAGATCAACGGGTTGTTTGGCCTCCACGCGTCGTTCACCATAGGCGACAGAACGATGGAAAAAGCCGCCGCTCTTGGGAAAGAACTCGGCGTAGGGTTTCACGTCCACGCGGCGGAAGCGAAATCTGACCAGGAGCATTGCAAGAAACAGCACAAGCTGCGTGTGATCGAGCGATTCAACAAGTTCGGGATTCTTGGTCCGAAGACCATCACTGCGCACTGCGTTCACGTGAACGAGCACGAGATGGAACTGCTTGCGGAAACGGACACGGTGGTTGCGCACAACCCGCAGTCCAACATGAACAACGCCGTCGGTGTCGCCGATCTCATTTCGCTGAAAAAGCACGGCGTTCTTGTCGGCCTCGGCACGGACGCCATGACGACCAACATGCTGGAAGAACTGCGCGTGGCACTTTGGGCGCAGCATTTGTCACAGGCGAATCCCTCCGTCGGATTTTCGGAGGTCGTTGAGGCGTTGTTCGTCAACAATCCCAGGATCGCCACGAGGATTTTCGGTCTTGGTCTGGGCGAACTCCGCGAGGGCGGCGCGGCTGACGTGGTGATCATGGACTACGATCCGCCCACGCCGTTAATGTCCGGCAATTGTCTCGGTCACCTGGTGTTTGGAATTTCGCAGAGCGTGGTGGATACCACCGTCGTTGGCGGGAGAGTCCTGATGGAGAACCGGCAATTCAAGCTGGACATCGACGAACCGCGGGTCAATGCTCGAGCGCGAGAACTGGCCGCGGAATTGTGGAAGAGATTATGAGATCGGACGGCAACGGTGTATCGGGCAATCCAGAAACGGGCCGAGGAATATGACGGCAAGACGGTGCGGTTTCTCGCCGACCTTGTGCAGACTCCATCTTTTTCGATGAACAAAAGCACGGTCGCGTCCCACACCGCGTTCGTAGCGTGATTGAAAGGCAAGGTCTAAATGGTCGAATTCGTTTACCAATGCAGCAACTGCGGGAAGCGCTATCAGCGGGATGAGGTGCGATACCTCTGCCCGGACTGCGCGAAGCAATATCGTCCGGGGATCCCGCTCGTGGGAGTGTTGTCAGCCCGGTTTGATTACGGCGCCATACGGAAAAAGTTCAAGAAGGCGAATCCGGATTGGGACCTCTTTTCGGCGGTGGAAAAGAAGCATTACCCGGCTTATCCGGTCGGCGGCACACCCTTCCACCAAGTGGCGGCTCTCGGCAGGGAACTGCGCTGCGAAAATCTCTGGGTAAAAAATGACGGGCTGAATCCCAGCGGGTCATTGAAGGATCGGGCTTCGTTCCTGGTGGTGGCCGAGGCCGCCCGGCTTGGTGAAAAGTGTGTCGTGACGGCTTCCACCGGCAATGCGGCGAGCGCGCTGGCCGCCGTCTGCGCCGCCGCGGGCCGGCAGGCCATCATCCTAGTCCCGGAAACTGCGCCGAAAGCCAAACTCGCGCAGATGCTCCTTTACGGGGCGCGGGTCATACCAATCAAGGGAACCTACGACGACGCTTTTCGCCTCTCGCTCGAATACACCGCCCGGCGCGGGGGATTAAATCGGAATACGGCGTATCATCCCTTGACGATAGAGGGGAAAAAGTCCGTCGGATTGGAAATTTTGCAGCAGAACAAATTCAAAACGCCTGATGTCATCCTGGTGCCAACTGGCGACGGCGTAATTCTCAGCGGAGTTTTTAAAGCGTTCTATGATGCCAAAGCGGCGGGGTTGATTAACAAACTCCCACGTCTGGTCTGTGTGCAGGCCGAAACCTCGGCGGCCATTCACCATTACATCACCAGTGGAAATTACCGCAACGCCGACCGGCCGCATACTATCGCGGATTCGATTTCGGTGTCCATTCCTTCCAATGCTCACATGGCCCGCGCGGCCGTTCGCGAAAGCGGCGGGCTTTCGGTGACCGTGACGGATGAAGAGATTTTGGACGGACAACGGCTTCTGGCGGCGAAGGCCGGCGTGTTTGCGGAACCCGCTGCGTCGGCGACCGTCGCGGCGTTGAAAAAACTTCGGAACTCGCGGTTGCTTGGGCGGAAGGAGCAAATCGTTCTGCTGATCACGGGGCATGGCCTGAAGGACGTGGATGCCGCCCTGAAAGGTGTCCCGCTGCCGGTCTCGGTGGAGCCAACGATGGAAGGAATCGATTCACTTGCGGCCCGGACATGAAGGTGCTGATTCGCAACGGAAAGGTCTGCTTCGAAAACGCAATCGCAGCGGCAGACCTTCTCGTCGAAAACGGGAAGGTCGCGGCCTTGGGCCCTTTTAACGACGCAATCCGCTCCGCCAGGATAATCGACGCGAAGGGATTGTTTGTCCTCCCGGGCTTCATTGACATCCACACCCACCTCGATGATCAGATTGGCAGGTTTTATCTCGCCGACACTTATCAGACGGGCACACAGGTTGCCGTGCAAAACGGGGTCACGACGATTTACACGTTCATTACTCAAGGCCGGCACGAACGGCTGCCGGAAGCCATCGCGAACGCAAAAGCGAAAGCCAGAGGCCATTGTTACTGCGATTATATGTGGCATCTCACCCCCACCGTCTTTGACGAGGACGGCTACCACGAGATTGAAAAGGCCATCCAATCCGGCTTCCGATCCATCAAGCTTTATACGACGTACAAAAAGGCGGGAATTTTCAGCGATTACAAACAGATTGAAGAAGTCGTGAAGAAACTTGCACCGCGCGACGCCCAGTTCCTGGTGCATTGCGAAGATGAGGATGTGCTCAACCGGGTTGACGCGGGCCGGCTGGATTTAAGCCAGCCCTTCACGCATTCCCTGATGCGGCCGAAGGAGGCCGAAATAAAAGCCATCGCCGAGGTTTTGAAGATCGCGACAAAATATCAGGCGCGCGTCCATATCGTCCACGTCTCCACACCGGAAGGGGTGGAACTGGTTCAACGCGCCCGGCGCGAGGCCCCGGTCACCTGTGAAACCGCACCGCACTATTTGTGGCTGAACAATTCCTGGTTGCAGAAACCGGACGGGCATCGCTGGCTTTGCACGCCGCCGTTGCGAAGCGAACCGGACCAACAGCAGTTGCGCGCGCAGGCGGGCCAGGGCGCAATCGATCTTTTCGCCACCGACCATTGCGCGTTCAAGAAGGCCGACAAAGACGACTGGCATTCGGATATTCGAGACGTTCCCAGTGGCATTGCGGGAATTGGCGCGTTGCCTCACCTGGCTTATGCGCTCTTGCGACCGCATGCTTCCAACGCGCTCATCGAGCTGGCGCAACGCATCGCCACCGCTCCAGCGAAGGCCTTCCGGATTTATCCACAAAAGGGGACCATCAAAGTGGGTTCCGACGCGGACCTGTCGATCGTCGATATTCATGGCCAGGCAAGACCCATCCAATCGAGCCTCGCGGGTTCCTACGAAACCTATCCCGGCCAGAGCCGCACGCTGGATTTTAAATATGTTCTTGTTCACGGTGAAGTGGTAGTCTCCAACAACCAATTGCTCGAGGGCAGCCTGCCCGGCGGAGCGTGCCTATGCCGGAACTAGACAAAAAAAGCTGGCGCAACGATGCGTATGCCAAGGTGACCGGTCGGGCGAAGTTCACCGACGACTTGAAATTCGCCAACCTGCTTCATGCGGCACCGGTCTATTCCGATTACGTCCACGCGAAGCTCATCGCCATCGCCACCGAGCAGGCGGAAAACTTCCCCGGTGTGATCAAAGTGCTGACCGCCAAGGATGTTCCGGGAACAAATCGGTTCGGCCAGATCATCCGGGACTTCCGCATCTTTGCCGACGACAAAATTCGTTATCACGGCGACGTCGTTGCCGTCGTCGTGGCGGAAACGCGAGAGATCGCGATTCGCGCGGCACAGTTGGTGAAGGTGAACGCCGAGCCGCTGCCCGCGGTGCTCGATCCGGAGGCAGCGATGCTGCCGGGCGCCCCGCTCGTCCACGAAAGCCATGGCACGAACATCGTCAACACGCACGTCGTCCGGCGCGGCGATGTCGAGGTGGGCTTCCGCCAGGCCGATTTCGTCATCGAGGAAAAATTCCAGACCCAGACCGCCGAGCACGCCTATATGGAAACCGAGGCGGCGGTTTGCGTGCCGCGTTCCACGGACGGCGTAATCGAGGTTTACGGCAGCATGCAGCATCCGTTCAGCACGCGCCGGTTTGTGGCGGCGTGCCTGGGCACGGCGCTTTCGGAAGTTGAGGTCATCGGCACGCCGATGGGTGGCGGCTTCGGCGGGAAGGACGACACGGCGGCCATCGTTTGTGCACGGACAGCGCTTGCCGCGAAGCTGCTGAATCGCCCGGTGAAGATGGTTTATCGCCGCGACTGGTCCATGCGCGAGAGTTACAAGCGCCATCCGTATCGGGTGTACTACAAGATGGGCGTGACGAAGGCGGGCCGCATCACGGCGGTGCAATGCCGCATCGTCGCGGACGGTGGTGCGTATTGCTCGGTCACACCGTGGGTCACGTGGCGATCGACCGTGCAATGCTGTGGTCCTTATGTCGTCGAGAATGTCCACTGCGACACGTTTGGCGTTTACACGAACAACGTTATCGCCGGCGCGATGCGCGGGTTTGGTTCGCCGCAAATGAATTTCGTCATCGAGCAGATGGTCGAGATTGCGGCGCAGCGGGTTGGAATTTCGGGAATCGAATTCCGCCGCCGCAACATGGTGCGCCAGGGCAGCGTGACGATTACGGGTCAAAAACTCGACGGCCACAAGGTCGCGATGGAACAGGCGCTCGACACCGTGCTGCGCGAAATGGATTACGAAAAGAAACTCGCGCGCTGCTCGCGTGGTAAACGTGCTTCCGGCATCTTGCCGGAAGAACAAACTGAAAATGGCTCTGCCGGCGGGACGCGCGGCAGCACGCTACAGGGCGACGAGCTTTACGGCATCGGCCTGGCGATGAGTTATCGCGGCGTGAGCCTCGGCGCGGAAGGCGTGGATTTTTGCGCGGCCATCATCAACGCACAAGCCGACGGCTCAATCTTCGTCGAGGTCGGCGTTCACGAAAACGGGCAAGGCGCGGAGTCGGCGATGTCGCTGTTGCTCGCGGAGGAACTGGGCGTGGACCTGAATCGGATCCGCTACCGGCGTTCTTCGACCTCGAACATTCCCGACAGCGGCACGACGGTCGCCTCCCGCGGCACAATCATGGGTGGCGGCGCGGTGACGCTCGCGGCGCGCGAGTTGAAAAAGAAAATTGCCGGGGCGTTTTGCGGGAAACTGGGCTGCACGGCGGAGGAAGTGCGGTTCAAAAAGAATTTCATTTGCGGCAAGACGGATCACGAGCGCATTGCCTTCGACGATGCAATGCGGCAGATGTGGCAGATGCAGCAGTTTCCGTTTGCGTTCGGCGTGTTCAAGGCACCGCGCGTGACCTGGGACGAGCATACCGGCCAGGGCGACGCGTATTTCACGTGGGTCTATGGCTGTCAGGCGGTCGAGTTGACCGTGAATAAAAAGTCCGGCAAGGTCAAGTTGCTCAACGCCGTCGCCGCGCACGACGTGGGGCGCGCGGTGAATCCGGAGATGGTGCGCGGGCAGATTTACGGCGGCATGGCGATGAGCACGGGCTACGGGCTGCACGAGGAAGTGAAGGCGCCCGGCGGCAAAATGACCACGCTCAACCTCAACACCTATCGCATCCCGCGTTCGATGGATTTGCCGGAGATGAAGGCCATCATCATCGAGAATCCCGACCCCGTTTCGCCGAGCGGCGCGAAAAGCATCGGCGAACCGGCGAATGAAATTCTCGCGCCGGCAATTGCCAACGCGATCTTCAATGCGACGGGCCGGCGGCATTTCACGTTGCCGATTCATTTGGGCGCGTTGCCTGAACCGACAGGCTGCGGGGAGGGATGCAAATGAACTTACTAACCCTCACCCCGGCCCTCTCCCATCCGATGGGAGAGGGAGAATCGCACTCCGTCTCTCTCGCAATCGTAAGTGCGGGATTTGCCGGATCGTCGCTCGCAAAACAGAAAACGACCGATTGCTGTCCCCTCTCCCGTCGGACGGGAGAGGGTCAGGGTGAGGGTTTTCCATGAAACTGTTCGTCAACGGAAAGGAAATCGAAGTCCCCGCCGCCGCGATGGAGAAGCGCATCGTCGAGTTTTTACGCGAGGACCTCGATCTGACCGGCGCGAAGAACGCCTGCGACGTCGGCGCGTGCGGTGCCTGCACCATCCTCGTCAACGACGAACCGCTGAAGATTTGCATCAAGCGCGTAAAGGATTTCGCCGGCCAGCACATTCTGACCATCGAAGGCCTGGCCGCATCCGACGGCATGCTGCATCCGCTGCAGCAGGCGTTCGTGGATTGCGGCGCAATCCAATGCGGCTACTGCACGCCCGGCATGGTGCTGACCGCGCACGCGTTCCTGCTGAAGAACCCGCACCCGACGCGCGAGGAAATCCGACGCGCGATTTTCCAGAACCTCTGCCGCTGCACCGGCTACCAACAGATCATTGATGCCGTCGAGCGAGCCGCGTTGCATTACCAGCGCGAGGAGCGCAGCCTTCAGGCCGCATCAACGTCCGGGAAACCAGCGGCCAGGCGGACTTCCAAAGGCGTCATGCCTGCGAAAGTTGAAGCGGGCTGAAGCCCGTGTCCCCAATCGGCGCACGAAACACCTTACACAAACATGAAGACACTGAAGAAACAACTGGATGAACTGCAAAAACTCAAATTCAACAGCTATGGCAAGGATTTCCTGCTGACGTGGGAAAAGTCCGAGGACGAACTCCGCGCCGTGGTCGCGCTGGCCGAGCTGTTTTCTGAAATGCACCAGGCGGGCAAGTCGTTCCGCGTATTCGACACGGGGCTGGCGATCTCGATTTTTCGGGATAAGTCAACCCGGACGCGGTTCAGTTTCGCGTCGGCAGTCAATGCCTTGGGGCTGGGGTTGGCCGACATGGACGAGGAGAAATCGCAGGTCGCGCACGGCGAAACCGTGCGTGAGACGGCGAACATGATTTCGTTCCTGGCCGAGGTCATCGGCATCCGCGACGACATGTATCTCGGCGAGGGCAACAAGTACATGCGCGAGGTCGCTGCTGCGGTGCAGGAGGGTTTTGACACGGGCGTTCTCCATCAACGCCCGAACGTGATCAATCTCCAGTGCGATATTGACCATCCGACACAGAGCATGGCGGATTTGACCTATCTTAAGAATCATTTCGGATCGCTGGAAAGTCTGCGAGGGAAAAAGATCGCGATGAGTTGGGCGTATTCCCCGAGTTACGGCAAGCCGCTCTCCGTGCCGCAGGGAATCATAGGGCTGATGACGCGGTTTGGGATGAACGTATCGCTCGCCTGCCCGGAAGGCTATGGATTGTTGCCGGAGGTCGTTGAAATCGCCCGGCAGCACGGCAAGAAAAGCGGCGGATCGTTTGCTGTTGTTTCGGGCATGGAGGAAGCGTTCCGCGATGCCGACGTGGTTTACCCGAAATCGTGGGCGCCCTACCAGGTGATGCAGCGCCGCACGTCGTTGTTGCAGAAGGGCGACAAGGACGGACTGAAGGCGTTGGAGAAAGAGTGCCTCGCCAACAACGCGAAGTTCAAGAACTGGGAGTGCGACGAAAAGAAAATGAAACTCACCAGGAGCGGCAAGGCGCTCTACATGCACTGCCTGCCGGCGGATATCTCGGGCGTCAATTGCGCACAGGGCGAGGTGTCGGCGGCGGTGTTCGAGAAATACCGCATCGCAACATATCGCGAGGCGAGCTTCAAGCCGTTCGTGATTGCGGCGATGATTTTCCTGGCGCGGGTGAAGGATTTCGCGGGCGTGTTGAAGGGACTGGCGAAGGATTGACCCGGATTTTACAGATTCGCTCCGCAAGCCAATGTCATTGACTTGCAATGGAGCCGCACGAACAAAGGCAGCGAATTGGTTTGTCAGCATTATCAGAGGTGATACGCTGACTGGCCTCTGACTGAATGGCAGCAGCCCAGAGACAGCGGGAAAACAACCTGAATCAACGTGAATAGAAACAAAACCTGGTAAAGATTCGCTAAAAAAGAAAAGGAGATACGAACTATGCGTAGTTTTATGGGACGGGATATTCTGTCGCTTAAGGATTTCGAACGCGAAGAGTTCTTTCGCGTGTTCGAGATTGCGGAGAAATTGGAGCCTATCGCGAGAAGCCGCCGCAACAGCGACCTGCTGAAAGAGAAGACGCTCGTGACGGCGTTCTATCAGCCAAGCACGCGCACGCGCCTGGCGCACGAGGCCGCCATGCACCGTTTGGGCGGTCACGTCACGGGCTTTGCGGACGCGAAGATGACACGCGCGGGCGACTTCTACCAGGAGTCCATCAAGGACACGGTCAAAATGCTGGAATACTATGGCGATGTGATCGTGATGCGCCATTTTCAGCAGGGCGCGCCGCACGAAGCCGCAAAATGGGCCAGCATCCCCGTTATCAACGGCGGCGATGGCTGGGGCGAACATCCCACACAGATTTTGACCGACCTTTATACAGTCCTCCGCGAAAAAGGCCGCATCGACGGCCTGACCTGGCTCGCCGTCGGCGATATGCGCATGCGCACCATGCACTCGCTTGGATACGCACTGACGCAATTCGACTGCCCCATCACCTTCGTCGGGCCGCCCCAAATGACGCTGACCGACGAGTTCAAGGCGGAACTGAGACAGTACAACCTTAATTTTACCGAAGCCGAACACGTCGCGCAGGTGATTCACAAAGCCGACGTCATCCTGGTCGAGCCTGTAGTGCAGCCCGACTACACCAAAGCGCGCGACGAACGCGGCGCCAAGGTCGGCTTGACTCCCGACAACTACAAGATAACGCGCGAACTGTTGGCAACCAAGGCCAAGTCCGACGCGATCCTGCTTCACTCGCTGCCGCGCATGGACGAAATTCCCACCGATGTGGACATTACACGCTGGTCACGTTACTGGCAGGAAGCTTTCAACGGCGTGGTGATGCGCATGGCTCTGCTAGCGTTGGTCCTCGGAGCAGAGGAGTGAAAACCACTTGATATGTCCAAAATCATCAAACAACTTCACCCGGAGGTCGTTAAGAAAACTGCAGCCCGCTGCCGCGAGCGCGGCATCCTGCTGCCGACCTTCAAGCAATTGCGGAATCCAGAACTCATCCCGCCAACCATCAAGCGGAAGCTCAAAGGCGTCGGGCTGTGGGACGTGAACCCGGTGAATCTTTTCCGGATCACCTGGAAGAACGATATAAAGACCGGCCTCTACGGCGGCGTGAATTATCTGGAAATTCCGCCGGCGATTACCGGCGTGAAGGCGCGGGTCATCGGATTGGTCGGCAAATATTTTCCCACCGGGGCGCACAAGGTCGGCGCGGCGTTCGGCTGTCTGGTGCCGCGCCTGGTGAGCGGCGAGTTCGATCCCGAGAAGCACAAGGCCGCGTGGCCGTCCACGGGCAATTTTTGCCGCGGGGGCGCGTTCGATTGCGCCGTGCTGGACTGCACGGCCATCGCCATCCTCCCGGAAGGAATGTCCCGCGAACGCTTTGATTGGCTGAAGGAAATCGGCGCCCGGATCATCGCCACGCCCGGCTGCGAATCGAACGTCAAGGAAATCTACGACAAATGTTGGGAGCTGAAAAAGGACCCGCTGAACGTCATCTTCAACCAGTTTGAAGAATTCGGTAATCCGATCTTCCACTACAACGTGACCGGGCCGGCGATGGAAGAGGTGTTCGCCAAGCTCGGTAAAGATCTGCGCGCCGCCGCATACATTTCCGCGACCGGTTCAGCCGGCACAATTGCGGCGGGCGATTACCTGAAGAAGCAGCATCCGGGGCTGAAGATCGTCGCGACCGAGGCCCTGCAATGCCCGACACTCCTGATGAACGGCTTTGGTGATCACCGCATCGAAGGCATCGGTGACAAACACATCCCGTGGGTCCACAACGTCCGCAACACCGACGCGGTCGCCGCGATTGACGACGAGGATTGCATGAGAATCCTCCGTTTGTTCAACGAGCCGGCCGGCCAGAAGCATCTCGCCTCGCTCGGAGTGAAGGCGAAAGAGTTGGAATCGTTGCCGCTACTCGGCATTTCCAGCATCTGCAACCTCCTCGCTGCCATCAAGACCGCGAAACATTTTGAACTGACCGGGCACGACGTGATTTTCACTGTCTTCACCGACTCAACCGAACTCTACGGCTCGCGCGTCGAGGAATTGAAGCACGAGCGCGGCGCATATCGCGTCCAGGACGCGGTCGCTGACTTCGCCGGCCCGCTCGCGCATCAGAGCGTGGATTACTTTAAGGAACTGACCTATCCGGAGCGCAAAGCGATTCACAACCTGAAGTATTACACCTGGGTCGAGCAGCAGGGGAAAACTTCAGCCGAGCTGACGGAACAATGGAATCCGGAATACTGGCGGGCCTTGTTTGAGGACGAAGTCGCGTATTTTGACCAGTTGATAGAAGAGTTCAACCAACAGGTCCGCTCGCGCGGGTGAGTTCTTTGCACAAGCCGGGGAACATTCAACATCGAACATTCAGGGGAAGACGCCTTCGACGTTGGGCGTTGAATGTTGAATGTTGAATGTTTTCGGGTTCAACGAACCCAAAGCTCCGTGCGCTGCATTTTGACCGCGTCTATGAGTCCTTGATCGGTGAGCTTTAACTCGGGAATGGGCGAAAGGCTCAGGAACGAGAGGGTCATGAAGGGCGCCGTCAACTCGCAGCCCAGCGCGCGGGCCGCGACGTTCAAATCCTCAATGCCTTTGATGACCTCCGCCAACGGCCGGTCGGAGACCAATCCCGCGATGGGCAGCCCCAGCCGGGCCTGAACCTTGCCGTTGGCAACCGCCACCTGGCCGCCTTGCAGCCGCGCCAGTTCGTCGATGGCCATCAGGATGTCGCCGTCTGTGGCACCCACCACCACAACGTTGTGGGCGTCATGGGCCACGGTGGACGCGAGCGCCCCGGTCTTTAATTTGAAGCCACGCACGAAGCCGACACCGACGTTGCCGGTCGCGCGGTGACGTTCGACCACGACCAGCTTGAGAATATCGCGCCTCGTGTCGGCAACAACTTCACCGTCTTCAACTTTCGGTGTGACAATGGCGGTCCGGGTGACAATTTGCTGCGGGACGATTTCGATGACTTTGATTTTTTTTCCACCGCCGGCCCGGACGCGGAAGTCGCCCGGTTGATAGCGCAAATTCATGGTGCTGCGGGGCAAGCCGATTTTGGCTGGCGTCCGGCCAAGATACCGCCCGTCTTCCGCAACCAGCACGCCCTTCTTGTAAACCTGGCGGATGGAAAACTTTTTCAAGTCGTCGAACACGATGAAGTCCGCCCAGAAGCGCGGCGCGATGGCGCCGAGGTTTTGCAAACGGTAATGCCGCGCAGGGTTGATGGTGGCGATCTGCAGCGCGCTGATGGGCGGCAGGCCGAGCCGGATGGCCTTGCGCACGCAATGGTCAATGTGACCTTCGTTCACCAGGTCGCCGGCGAGCTTGTCGTCGGTGGCGAAGGAGCAGTTTTGCGCGTTGTGCGAATTGATGAGCGGCAACAGGTGCGCCAGATTTCGCTCCGTGCTGCCTTCGCGCAACAGAATGTGCATGCCGAGGCGCAGCTTTTCCTTTGCTTCCTCGACCTCGACGGATTCGTGATCCGAGCGCACGCCGGCCAGCACGTAGGCGTTGAGATTTTTTCCGCGCAGGCCGGGTGCGTGCCCGTCCACGCATTTGCCCTTGCCCGCGTCAATCTTGGCCAGCTCGCTTTTGGCTCCGAGAAAAACACCGGGGAAATTCATCATCTCCCCCACCCCCGCGATCCGGTCGTCGCCGATCATCAAACGCAAATCATCCGCCGTGATCCGCGCGCCCGCCGTCTCCAACGGCGTCGCCGGAACGCACGAGGGCAGCATGATGAAAAAATCCAGCGGCAGTTTTTTGGACGACTCCAAAACGTAGCGGATGCCGTCGAGCCCGAGCACGTTGGCGTATTCGTGCGGGTCAATCACCGCGGCGCCCGTGCCGTGCGGCACGACCGCCCGCGCGAATTCCGGCACGGTCAGCATCGAGCTTTCGACGTGAAAATGCCCGTCAATCAAACTCGGCGCCAGATACGAGCCGCGCAGGTCGATCACCCGCCGCGCCCGGTAATCACCGATACCAATGACCCGTCCGTCATCCACCGCCACGTTCGCGGGATGAATCTCGCCGCTCAAGACATTCACGAGCCGGGCGTTTTTGAAGAGCAGCTCCGCCGGTTGTTCGCCCCGTGCGATGCCGAGCTTTTGTTGGATGTTCCGCATGTGTTTTTACAACTTTAACTCATTTTACTCCGCACAAAAATGAAATACAACACGAGCACGATGGCGAGAAGGTAAGCCAGCCAGCCCGCTTCGCGCCCGCGTCCGGTGAAAAATTTGATGATCGGGTAGCTGATGAAGCCCAGCGCGAGGCCGTCGGCAATCGAATACGACAGCGGAATGCCAATCATCACCAGGAACGCCGGCACGGATTCCGTGTAATCTTTCCAGTCAATCCTGGCGGCATTTTGCGCCATCATCGCGCCGACGATGACGAGCGCGGGCGCGGTGATGGGCGGGTAGCTGCCGATCATGGCAATCAGCGGACTGAAAAACAGCGCCAGCAAAAACAGCGCGGCCACGACCAGGCCGGTCAGCCCCGTGCGTCCGCCTTGCTCCACGCCCGCCGCGCTTTCGACGAAGCTCGTCACCGTGCTGGTGCCCAACGCCGCGCCCGCCACCGTGCCGACGGCGTCGGACACCATCGCCTGCTTCGCGCGCGGCAGTTTGTTGTCGCGGATGAATCCGGCCTGTTCGCAAACACCAATCAGCGTGCCGATGGCGTCAAATACGAGCATGAACAGAAACACAAAAACGAACGGCAGCATTTTCGGCGACAGCGCGTGAATGATGTCCATTTGGAAAAACGTCGGCGCGAGCGACGGTGGCGCGGCGACGACGCCTTTGGCGAAAACAAATTGTTTCACCAGCATCGAATTGGCGGCAAGGGGTGAGCCGGATGGCGACAAAGTCAGTTTCAACGCGACCGCCAGCGCCGTTGCCGCGACAATGCCCCATAGAATCGAGCCGCGGACTTTGCGTGCGTGCAGCACCGCCGTGGTCAGCAGGCCGGCGAAAAACACAATCAGGTCGGGCGAGGTGAAGTGCGCGTTCAACTTCACCGCCGAGCCGGGGTCCTTGACGATGACGCCGGCGTTTTGCAACCCGATGAACGCGATGAACAGGCCGATGCCCGCCGCAATCGCGCATTTCAGGCTGGGGCTGACGGCGTTGAAAATCATTTCGCGCAGACCGGCGAGCGACAGAATCAAAAATAAAATCCCCGATACAAAAACGGTTCCGAGCGCAACCTGCCAACTGTTGGTAAAACCAGCGGCGGCGGCGGCGGGGATGGCCGAAAACACAAAGAAGAAATTTTCGCCCATGCCCGGCGCCTGTGCGATGGGATAACGCGCCAGCAACGCCATGAGCGACGTGGCCAGCGCGGCGGCGAGACACGTGGCCGTGGTCACCGCGCCGAAATCCATGCCCGTCGGCGTCCCGAACATGGCGCCCGACAACACCGCCGGTTGCACGACGATGATGTAGGCCATCGTCAGGAACGTCGTCACGCCAGCCAGCAGCTCAGTGCGAGCGGTGGTTTTGTTTTCCGAAAGTCTGAAATTTTTTTCGAGCATGGCCTTCTTTTTGAAGCCAATGATTCATGGTTTCAGTCTGCGATGCGCTGCCAGGAAGCGTTCCACACGTTTCGCGTCAATGGGATTTGCCCAGTGCCCGCCTTGTTTGAATTCCGAGCCGACAATGAATCCATCCGCTACCGCAAAGTATTTATCCAGATTTGCCGCCGTCACGCCGGAGCCGAGATAGGCCGGCAGCCGCGTTTTCTTTTTCACGGCTAGCAGATCGGACTGCTGCGGAGCGTCGCCTGTCACCATGCCGGTCACGATCACGGCGTCGCCGCGCATGAATTCCACCGCGTGTGCCGTTTCGCCGATGTCAACGTCCGCCGTGATGGCGTGCGAGCTGTGCTTCTTTTTCACGTCCGTCCAGACTTGCACGCCATCCGCGCCAATGCTGCGCCGGAAGCGAAGCAACTCTGCTGCAGACGATTGAATGAAGCCTTCGTCGGCCACATGCGCAAAAGCAAAACCTTCGGCGCGGATGAAATCCAGCCCCGCCGCGTGCGCCACGGCCATCGCCTCGAGATTCGCACCCGCGAGAATCTGCACGCCGCACGGCAGCTTCGCCGTCTCCTTCACCGCGCGCCCGATGATAGCCATCGCGGCGACGATTTCCGGTCCGACGCGCCCGCGCAGATACGGCGTGTCGTGCATGTTTTCGATCATCACGCCGTGAACACCCGCTTCGCGCAACAACTTCGCCTCGCGCACGGCGAGCCTTTCGATTTCCGTGAGTGACAATTTGCTTGCTGGCGTGCCGGGTAAGGCGGCGATGTGAATCATGCCGATGACCGGCTTGGGCGAAGCGAACAGTTTGTCAGGCATGGATGGCATGGAAAATTATTGGGAAATGGAATTTGCTGTCACGGGATCAGCTTCAGTATTTTACGGTGGCGTGATGATCGGAATTAGATCGCGTCCGTTCCGGCGATACACGGCGAAATCCGCACGGTCCAGAGTGATCACCTGCGAATCCCGCATCAATTCCGTCATGCGCACGATGCAGGCGTCCGCCAAATCCATGTCGCGATCGGCGTATTTTTTCAGCAGTGCCAGCACGGCGGCGGTCTGCTCCGACAGGTCAAAGTGCAGGATGATTTCTTCCGCCTGAATCATTTCCACGATGGCGGCGGGTTGGCCGGTGAGCGCGGCGGCCTCGGCCATCGCTTCGGGACAGGAATAAAATGGCGGGCCGAGCCGTTCCAAAATGCCACACGCCCAGCGGTGATGCGCATCCTGCCGGTTGAGCAGCCCAATGAGCGGACCGGCATCGAGGATGTTTTTCATGCGCGTTTTTTGCCCCACTGCCGGCGATACGCCTTGTTGGTGCTCAAATCCGCCGGGCCGCGCATCGCGCCGGCGTAACGCCGCATGACCGACAGGCCGCCGCCGCGTTGCAGCCGTGCGGCCAACGCCTGCCGCGCGATTTCGCCCTTGGGCAGGCCGGTTTGTTGCGCCTCCGCGTGCAACGCATGCGCTAGTTGCTCGCCGAGCCGGATGGTCAAGGTGTCATTCATGGGGTAATTGTAATACAATAATGACAAAAATGCAATACACTATGATTCTTGCGATTTGTCTTCGTAATCTTCAAGCACTTTATCTGACAAATGTTCAAGGTGTTGTAGTTTGCGCAAATCCGCAACATTGTCGTAAGAAAGGTAAGTGCAGATGTCCGACAACGCGCCTCCTTCAAGCAATGCGAAAACAGGCCGACGGATTTCTTGGAATACCTTTTCACGTCTTGAAGCTGGGGCAACGATGTGCAATTTAATTTTTAGGTTCGGTTGCATTGCAAGCAAATCCGCCATACGAAGAATGCCGGAATAGATTGATGTGGTGTGTTCAACTTCAAAAGCTCTCACAATCGTCCGCTTCTTGAGCCAAAGCACATCAATCTGCTCAATTGTTTTCATTGTGGTCAGGTCGAATCCGACTGGGAGTTCATCGAGCAGGACGCCGTGATCTGGCTTCCATTTTGTCAGCACTCTGCCCCGGTCAGCACGGGGCAGCCAGATTTGAAAACCCATTCTCGATCCAATTTCTGCAAGGGCGGCTTGAATTTGGAGAGATTCCCGCATCTCGCCTTCGTTAGCCGACTCGTTCTTTTCAGTCTTGGCATTTGGAGGAATAGTAACAATCACTTGCTGGTCTGTTCGCTTGACAATGTCCTCCGCGTGCCAGAGATTCCAGACTGGTTCCGAATACAAAAACTGGCATAGCGTCCGCGCAGAACCCGCAAGACCAAGAGCACGAGTGGCCTCTTGAATCGATTCATTACTATGTGCAATCTGCTTTCCAATCGAAGCCGAAGCCCCATCAAAGGGCAACTTTATCTCCAGAAAGTCCATGAGAGCTTTTCGGTGCTTCATTGATACTGCGGACAAATTCTTAAACGGGTCATACGCTGCGAGCAGGGCGTTCAGCACATTTCCACTTTCACCAGTAAGCCGATTTTTCCCGGCTGCATTTGCGATGTAAAGCTCATTAATCAATTGGGCTTTGCGATCAACGTCAGCCTCCTTGAAAATCGAACCCACCAAACTTGCGAGCTTTTTATCAGAGTGAAGAATGTTAAAAAGTTTCCGCCAGACGTTTTGTGGAACCATCACCTTGGCAACGACCTCACTGCCTTTGGTTTTGCCTTTTCCGCAATAGTCGAGAATGCGAATGATGGCGTCGCAGTCGTCGTCGGAAATTATTTCCTTTCCCGGAGCAAGCACCTGCTCCGACCAGAACCGCCTGAAATCCGCGCTTTGCTTTTGCCAAATCCTGTCTTTTGCCGCCGAATCGTAGCTTTGGACAAATTTAGAAATGAGTTCTTGAACCAAGCTTTTATTCATAACGATTTCGCACGTTACTAACGGATTAACGCGAAAACAAAATCATTTTTGTTTTTGAATCGCCATCCAAATTGCCTCACTGGTCGCGGGCACGGCGAGCGCGACTTCGCCTTTGCCGGAGCCAAACGCAGCCACGGCATCGCGAATCGCCTCGCGCACGGAAATCGCCAGCATGAAAGGCGGTTCGCCAACGGCTTTGCTGCCGTAAATCACATTTTTTTGTGTCGCGTTCTTGAGCAGCGTCACGTTGAAAATCTGCGGCGTGTCGCCGACGGACGGGATTTTGTACGTGTCCGGCGAGTGCGTCATCAGTTGGCCCTCGTCATTCCACTTGAGTTCCTCGGTCGTCAGCCAGCCCAGGCCCTGCACAAAGCCGCCTTCGATCTGCCCGCGATTGACGCCTTCATTCACCGAGTCGCCCACGTCGTGCAAAATGTCCACACGCAATACCCGGTGCATGCCGGTGAACCCGTCCACTTCCACTTCCGTCACCGCCGCGCCGCAGGCGAAATAGTGGAACGGCCTGCCCCGGCCCGCCGCGCGATCATAGTGAATTCCCGGCGTGGCATAATAACCCGTCGCCGACAAACTCACGCGCGCGAGGTAGGCCTGCTTCACAACCTCAGCAAAGGAAACCTTCGCGTCTGGCAGCTCGCGATGGAAAACAAATCCGTTGGCAAAAACCAAATCTTCCGTAGCAGCCGACGTGAGGAGGCTCTGATCAATTTGGGATTTTAGTTTGAGCCTCGTTACCTCGGCTGCTACCAAGTTGAGTGCGACCGGCGCAAGCCGGGCGCGCAGAATGTCACACGCGTTCTTCACCGCCGCCCCGTTCATGTCCGTCCCTGCCGACGCCGCCGTGGCGGACGTGTTCGGCACTTTGTCCGTGCTGGTCGCCATCACGCGGATTTGCTCCGGCTTCACGCCCAATTCCTTCGCGGCAATCGCGGCGATGTTGGTGTGAATACCCTGGCCCATTTCGGTGCCGCCATGGTTCACTTGCACCGAGCCGTCCTGGTAAACCAGCACCAAAGCGCCCGCCTGGTTAAGATGCGTGACGGTGAAGCTGATGCCGAACTTCACCGGAGTCATGGCGATGCCGCGTTTGTGGTGCGGGTTTTCCCCGTTCCACTTCGCAATTTCCTTCCGCCGCCGCGCCAGGTGGCTCGTCCGCTTCAACTCGCGCCAGATCGTCCGAATGCGGTTGTCCCCGATTTCCTGGCCGTAAGGCGTCGTGTTCGTTTCGCCTTTGCCGCGATAAAGATTTCGCTCGCGAATCACTTCCGGTGACAGACCAAGCCGCCGCGCGATCCGGTCGAGAATTTCTTCCATGACCAACATGCCTTGCGGCCCGCCGAAACCGCGGAACGCCGTGTTCGACGACAGATTCGTTTTCGCCACCTGCCCTTGAAATTCCACCGCCGGGATGTAATAGGCGTTGTCGAGATGGAACAACGCGCGGTCGGTCACGGCCTGCGACAAATCCTGCGCCCAGCCGCCGTTCGACCAGAGATGTATCTTCGCCGCGCGCAACAAACCGTTTTCGTCAAAACCGACTTTAAACTTCGCCAGAAACGGATGCCGATGTCCGGTCAGCGCCATGTCCTGATCGCGATTAAAACGCACGCGCACCGGCTGACCCGTGTGATGCGCCGCCAGTGCGGCAAGCGCGGCGGGCATGGCAGCCTGCGTTTCCTTGCCGCCGAAACCGCCGCCCATGCGCGGCACTTGGACCACGACTTTGTTCGCTGGCAGATGCAGCACGTGCGCGACGACCGCCTGCACCTCGGACGGATGCTGTGTGGACGAAACCACAAACATCGAACCGTCCTCGCCCCGTTCCGCCCACGCGGCTTGGGTTTCGAGATAAAAATGTTCCTGGCCGCCCAGCTCAAACTCGCCTTCGAGCGTGGACGGCGCGTTGGCGAGCGCGTCGTCACAATTGCCGCGCCGGATGAAATTCGGTTCGTTGTGGAAGCTTTTTTCGGCGAGCGCCTGCCGCAAATTCAGGATGTGCGGCATAGGCTCATATTCAACAACCACTTTTTCCGCCGCTGCACGGCACGCCTCCTGTGTTTTGCCGACGACGAGCGCGACCATGTGGCCGTGAAACAAAACCTCCTTGTCCGCCAGCAGGATTTCGTCGCGCTTGGTGCCGATGTCGTTGAGTCCGGGGATGTCCTCGGCGAGCAACACGGCCCGGATGCCGGGCACCCGGCGCGCGGCGGAGGCGTCGCGCTTGAGAATCCTGGCATGCGCGTGCGGCGCGCAAACCGGCCAGACTTCGAGAAAGTTTTTTCCGGCGGGCGGATCGTCGGTGTAAACCGCTTCGCCGGTGACGTGTTTGTGCGCGCTCTCGTGGGGCGCTGGTTTTGTAGCAGCGGACGTGAGTCCGCTCTGACTTTTCAAAGGAGAATTGAGCCGACTCACGTCGGCTGCTACGGAATCGAAATAATACTTTTCCAGCAAACTCGTGACCAATCCGCTCCGATATTCCGCCGAGCCGCGAACATCGGAGATGGGTGTGAACTCCGTCCGCAAAATCGGCAGCACGTTTTCAATGGTTTCTTCGTTCCAAACCTTTCCGAGCAGCGCCGACTCGGTCTTCTTCGCGCGTGCGGGCATCGCCGCCACGCCACCGTAGGCCAGGCGCGCGTGGCGCACGACGTTCTGCTTGTCCAAATCCACCGTGAAGCAGGCGGCCACCGTGCTGATGTCCATCTCGCGCCGTTTGGAAACCTTGAACCACGAGCATTTGCGCGTAAGCCCCGGTTTTGAAATGCCGCGTGGCACGATGATGGTTTTCAAAATCTCGCCCGTTTGGAGCGCCGTCTTGCGATAGGCGACGAAGAATTCGCTGATGGGCAAAGTGCGTTCGCGTAGTGGCACAGGCATCTTGCCTGTGAGTTTGTTTTTTTGGTCTTCGGAAACACACAGGCTGGAAGCCTGTGCCACTATGACCACTTTCGCATCCAGCGCGAGCAACACCGGCGCGCTGTCGCCGATGGGCGAGGCGGTGACGAGGTTGCCGCCCATCGTGGCGCGATTGCGAATCAGACGCGAACCGAACACACGCAGCATGTCCCCGAGCGCGGGAAATTCCTCGGCCATTTCTTCTTCGATTTGCGTGAGCGTCACCGCCGCGCCGATGTGCCATTCGGTTTCGGTGGCTTTGATTTCCTTCAACTCGGCCACGGCTTCGACGGAAATAAGCGTCGGGAATTTCTGGTAACGTTTGGTGATATTGAGGCCGAGTTCCGTCGCGCCGGCAACGAGTTGCCCGTCGGGAAACTGTTGGAGCAGATTCAAAAGCCGGCCCAGCGAGGTTGGCCGGAAGAATTTCTCATTCCCAAATTCGTACTCGACACCGTCCAGCCCGGCGCCGGCCTTTTTCAGCCGTTCGGCGAACGTATCCTCGTAGCAGCAGACGTCAGTCTGCTCTGACTGATTTTGGTTTTTGTTTTGAGCCGACTTACGTCGGCTGCTACGGAAGGAGAACGCTTCAATGGCTGCGTCGCGAATCGGGCGGTAGCCGGTGCAGCGGCATAGATTGCCGCTGAGTTGATCGTCCAGTTCGTCGTACTTATGGATGTCGTCGCGGTAATACCCCTCGAAGAGCGACATGATGAAACCTGGGGTGCAGTAGCCGCATTGGGACCCGTGGCACTCGACCATTTTCCGCTGCACGGGATGAAGTCCCTGACCGGACGCGACGCCTTCAACGCTGACGATTTCACGCCCCGCCATCAGGCAGACCGGCACGAGGCAACTGTTGATGGCGCGATAACAAGGCCGCCCTTGAGCGTTGCGGTCAACCATGACGACCGCGCACGCGCCGCAGTCGCCCTCAGCGCAACCTTCCTTCGCGCCGGTTAGGCCGGAACGGCGCAGGAATTCAAGCAGCGTCGTGTTCGGAGAACAATGTTCAATCCTGACGGTCCGTCCGTTCAGGACGAATTGTAAAGCGACGGCCATAAAACGACTGGGCGCATGATACTCGAAAATGCTCCCGGTGGTAGCGAAAATTTCATATAACCGCCACGCTGTACCAGTTTGCCCGGAATGAGTGGACAAACCGGGCGAAATACGGTATCCGTCTGACGGAGCACGTCTGGTTTCAAATGACAGATATGTTGCTTCCAGCGTTTCAGGGATTCGTCAGGCGGAAGAATAAATTTCCAGTGGGTGGCGTGATGGTGATGCTGTTCGTGCCGTTGCTCGTGTTGATGGTATAGCTGCTCGTTGTCCAGCCCGCCGATGCAGCGAGATTGCCATTTTGCTGAAACGTGTAGCTGCCAGTGTTGGGCCAGGAGATGATGACGCTGTTGCCGGAATGAGCGATGGTCAGGTTGGGCAATCCTGCCGTTTGCACGACGGAAATGAGACTCCAGAAGCCGCCGGTCAGGGAATAATTGCCGCCAGTCATTGCGCCGCTGGCATCCGGCTGGCCGATGGTGCCGGTGACGGAATAAACGCCGCCCGTGCTCGTGCCGCCACCGCCGGCGACTTTATACCAGTCTATCGTGTAGCTCTGCGCGAAACTGATGACCGGAATTAGCAAGCCGAGCATTAGAATTGCCTTTTTCATGGTTGCCTCATTTCTTTTCTGCGAGCGATTGCACCAGCTTTTTCAAATCAGCCACGCTTTGTTTCAAGTCTTGGATCTCCGCATCTTTCTCATTCAACTTCTGGTTCAATCCCTGGATGGCCGCCAGTTCCACGCCGTCAAATTCCAGCGTGCCGATGCCTTTGTCATCGCGGCCGGGATAGAAGGCGTGTTTAAAATCCTGCGCCATCGGGCCGATGTTCGGCACATCAGAGTCTTTTTCCCATTTGTAATTCCATTGTTGAATCGGAATGGCGGCCAGCTTTTCCAGTACGGCTTGGCAATCCACCGGCACAATGTTCTTTTTGGCGTTGCGGTCGGAAATACTGATCCACTGGGTGCCATTCGCCAGCAATTTAACGCCTGCGGGATAAGCCCCGGAAAAAAACCAGGCGCCGCCCGTGGCCAGGACGGAAAATGAGTTTACCCCCTGAGACACGCCGGCACGGCTGCCGTCACCCCAGATAAACGAATTGTTATCGTTGGCTGTGGCGGATTGGCCTGCGGCAAAACTGCCTGTGCCCTTGGCCTGATTGTTGTAGCCCCCCGGAATGGTCGCATACTCGCCACTGCAGTTGTTTGATTCGCCGCCGCCCACCGTCGCATAGTAGGACCCGGCAAGATTGCCGAGCCCGCCCGCGACCGTGGAAGCCTGGCCGCTGGCAGTATTGCCGCTGTAAGAAGTGCCATCGTAGCCGCCGCCGCCAACGAAAGAGCCCGGACCGCTGGCTCGGTTGTAAGCGCCGCCGCTCACCGTCGCGTATGCTCCGCTGTTTGTATTCTCAAAACCACCGCCAATGGTTGCACCAAAACCGCTAATTAAATTTCCTGCCCCGCCGCCAATGGTCGCAGCTTGGCCGGGATTGTTGATTATATTTCCGTAACCGCCGCCAATGGTTGCCTCTACAAAGCCGCAGATATTGCCGTGCCCGCCGCCCACCGTCGCCCAGAGGGCGGTGGCTTGGTTGCCGAGCCCACCCGCGACCGTGGCCGCCGCGCCGGAGGCAGTGTTGCCGATGTAAGAAGTGCCATCGTAGCCGCCACCGCCTACGAACGAGCCTAGCCCGGTGGCTTGGTTGCCGTAACCGCCGCCCACCGTGGCATAGGTGTTGCCGGCAATGTTGCCCAACCCGCCGCCCACGGTGGTTGCATTTCCATTGGCCATGTTGCCCGCGAACGTGGTTCCATCATAACCGCCGCCGCCAATGAACGCTCCGATACCGTAGTTGATATTCTGATAGCCGCCGGCCACCGTCGAATACTCATTGCCAGCTTGGTTATCAGAGCCGCCGCCCACCGCCGCATGCTGGCCGGCGACGCTGTTGTTTTGGCCCCCACACATCGTCGCATATGTGCCGTTGGCGTAGTTGCCAATGCCGCCGCCAAGTGTCGCATAGTTGCCGTTGGCGGTATTCGCATAGCCACCGCCCACGGTGGCAGCCGTTCCGCTCGCGCTGTTTCCGTAGCCGCCGGCGATGGTCACAGCGTCAGCATAGGGACCCACGCTGTTCTGCCACCCTCCCACCACATTGGGGTTCCCGTAGTAGCCCGGCACCAGACGAAATGCCAGTGTCCCGTTGATATGAAGCTCCAAGGGCTGATTGTCAGTCGTGCCAAGGAAATCAACACCGGCCGTGGTGCCGCTGTTACCGGTAAGCGACCAGTTGTTGCTGCCACCACCACCGCCACCGGAGCTGGCAATCGTCAGCGTGTTGCCGCTGGGTGTGATCGTGACATTCGCCCCGGGCGCGAGGGTGACGGCGTCCTGCAAGTTATTGAGGCTCTTGACCACCGAGCTGCCCGCTATCCCCGCGCCGGTGACCGAGCCAGCCGCCACGCCATTGGCAGACACCGCCGAGCCGGCGCCGGAGGAATAAATCGCGTAGGGCGCGGGCGTCAACTGCTGGAGCGGAGCCAGCGCGGTGAAGCTGCCGCCACCGCCATTGGTCTCGACGCCGATCTGCAGCCACAGGGGCGGGCCGGTGAAAATGCCGGGGCCGAAGTCCAGCACGGAAGTGAACAGGCCGTTGGTAATCACCGTAGCAGTGTTCGTGAGCGTGCTGCCGACCTGGTTGACGCCATTGCTGTCGGTGAACACGGCAAAGGTCAGGTCGTAGCTGCCAGTGGCACGAGTGGCGCCATCGTTCAGCCGGCCCTGATACGTGAACGCCGTGCCTTGGGCGTGGGAGGAGAGGCAGAAGGCAGAGAGCAGATAGCAGAGGGCGAAATGTTTGAGTATGCGTTTGGTTTTCATGGTTGATTGGAGTTGATGGTTGAGATTTGGTTGTGGTTGGTTTTTAAGTTTTGATTTGGCTACTGCTTCAATCGGAAGAACAGATTTCCCGTTGGCGGTGCATTGGTGATTCTGTTGTTGACGACCGGGCCGAGGTAGTTGCCCCAACTGCCCATGGCGAGATTATTATTCGTCTGGAGCGTCCAACCCGTCACCGATGGTGGCCACGAGACGATGGCTTGGTTGCCGGAATAGGTGATGGTCAAAGTCGGGGCTGCCGCCTTAATGGCAAGAAAAGCGGGACCATTCAATCCATTGGTGGCGAAGACGGTCACATTGTATTGGGGATCGATCTTGACGATGCGATTGGTTCCATATTCGGTAACATAGAGATTGCCCGCAGGATCGAAAGCCAGCCCCACTGGCTGCACGGAGCTGCCCAGAGCGGCAACCAGGGTCTGGTTTGTGTTGGAATCGTATTTGACGATATTGCCGTTGCCGGCCAGTGCGACGTAGAGGTTGCCGGATTTGTCAAAGGCCAGTCCATAAGGATTGTGTCCCGGCGAAGCAAATGTGGTCAAGGTCCCGCCGGCGTTACGCACTTCAACCAAGCCGTTATATTCATCCGTCACCCAAAGGTTGCCGGCGGCATCAAAGGCCAAACCTTCCAGAAAACCGATGCCGGAAGTTGCGAATACACTTCCTTGTCCTGCCGAATTATACACCTCGATGGAGTTATTATTCGCCACGTAGAGATTCCCCGAGCCGTCACAGACCATGCCTGCCGGATAACTGACCGTCGGATTGACAAATCTCGCCGGGTTGTTTCCTGACGAATCGAATTCTTCGATCCAGGTGTTGTCCTGGGTGCAATCCACATACACCTCGCCTGAACTATTTATCGCGACGGCCTCGGGAGCGGACAAACTCGGGTTGGAAAAGGAGCTGTTGGTCGCAAACACGCTGGCGTTGCCCTGCGAATCAAATTGTTCGACCGTAAAGTATCGGTCGTTGATCCCGCCGTAGTTTAGAGAGTTCGCGACATACATGGTGAACGCCGTGCCTTGGGCGAAGGCGGTTGAGAGTTGCGAGTTTAGCGCTGAAAGCAGGAACAGCGCGGTGAGGAGGTGTTTAATTTGATTTTTTATAATGATACCTTTTCAGAGTTTGAGGGATGAAGAGAGAGGCGGACGGGAAATGAAATCGGGTTGCGGGGAGAACCGCCGTCGCGTGGGTAAACCGATGAGCCAAGCCAACCCACGCCAAAACGCCGCATCGTGGCCCATTTTAATTCACATGGTTTCTTGCTTGGCATAAAACCCATCCCCGCCGTCGTGCAGACCAGCTTTTAGTTGCTCTCATGGTGGCAAATTAGGGTCATTGAATGCAAGCATTAAATATTTAGTTGAACCTCAGGCAGTCGGAAGAGGGACAGATCGCCGCTGTGGTTTGACTGCGGCATTACGCGATGATCCTGCGCGGTGAACTCCGCTGACGCTGGCGGACGACTGCTACTAATCGCTCCACTTCCCATCCATCCCGCCCTGCGCCTCGGTCGGGTCAAGCGGCCTGAGCGAACACTTGCTCCTTTGCTTTGGTCCACGCTGCTGGCGTGAACTCTTTGATATGGGTGATCTTGGCCGACGGCAAGCGCGTGAACAAATCTTTCAAATAATCGAAGGGGTTGATCCCGTGCCGTCGGCATCTGGATCTGTGCGCCTTCGGGATTGATGACCACGCACGAATATGAATTCCTGTTGTCTGCTGATAAATACAGGAATGCCAGTTCGCCGCTCCCCGGCCCGCGCCCTTCGGCTTTGCGAAGCGTGATCAATTTGGGGTAGTGTCCGAATTTGCCGAAACCGTCGCGGCCGGAGCGCGGGCCTGCGACCCGCAGCAGCGTCACCAGGCACAACGCGTTCAGAAAAGGCTGTACCTTTAACGTTCGATCGTGCTGCGGCTCACAGAGCCGCGCTCCAAAAACCAGAAATGTGCTGATGAAACCAAATAAGGACACTGCCCATTTTTGATCAAACTTGCTGCACGAGTTCTTTTGCCTCATACCGCACTTTCGGCAGGCTCGCATATTTGTCCGTGGTGGCGCGATAACCCAGCGCGCAGGCCACCACCGTCGCGTAGCCGCTGTAGTTCAAACCAAGCACGCGGTCATATTCGGTCGGGCTGAGGCCTTCCATCGGGCAGGTGTCCACGCCCAGCACGGCGGCGCAGGTCATTAAATTACCGAGCGCGATGTAAGTTTGCCGGGCTGCCCATTCATGGGCGGTTTTGCCGCGCGGACCGTTGACGATGTCGCCGAGCATCAGGTCGCGGTAAAAGTTCAGCGATTCGGCGGGAATTTTGCGGATGTCGCTGGTGCGTTGGATGAGTTTGGTCACGTCGGCGTCAGTTATTTTGGTGCGGGCGGTGAACACGACAAAGTGCGAAGCATCCACGACCTGCTTTTGATTCCATGAATGCGGCAGCAGCTCGGCGCGCCTGGCGGGGTCGTTGATGACGAGAAAACGATACGGCTGCAGGCCGTAGGAAGTCGGCGTGAGCACGAGCGCGCGCTCCAGGGTTTGCCAGACGTCGGCGGGGATTTTTTTGGTCGGGTCAAAAACTTTCGTGGCGTAACGCCATTGCAATGCCTCCAGCAATTGTTGAGTAGTTCCATTATTCATAGTTCATATTAGATTTTATCCCGCTCAGAATGGCACAATCTTTTTGGAAAAGCAAATCGTGCGGTGGGATGAACTGAGGCCTCTGAAAAACCCAGCTCATCGTGGCGGCGTGTCGGCAGACCGTCGCATTTCTTCGGAAAATTGAGTCGTCCGTCCCGCAATGCGGGATGCCGAAAGCCGATACGCCTGTTTTTCAGCGGTCTCAATTATTACAGCGGTTTTGACTTTCGGTTATGGTCAGGTCAATTTATGACCCAGCATGAGTTCGCCCAATCTTCGCATTCGCCGCGCCACAATGGACGATTTTCTAAGTTTGAAATCGCTTTGGAATTCCATGCACTTCCCGGCGGGTGAATTGGAAAAACGGCTCACCGAATTTCAGGTGGTTGAAGCTGCCGACGGACAAATCGTCGGCGCGATTGGCGTTCAAATCATCCGCCAGCACGCCCTGCTCCACAGCGAAGGGTACACGGATTTTGCCGTGGCCGATGCCGCGCGGCAATTGTTCTGGGAACGCATCCAGACCATTAGCGCTCATCACGGCGTCTTTCGGTTGTGGACGCAGGAAAATTCGCCGTTTTGGGTTCGTTGGGGCTTTCAACCCGCCACGGTCGAACTCCTTGAGCGCCTGCCCGCGGAATGGAAACATTCCGGGGACAAATGGCTTACCATTCAGCTCAAAAACGAGGAAGCCATCGCCGCGCTCGATAAAGAGCTTGAGGCCTTCCGGGAATCGGAAAAAAAACGCACCGCTGAAACACTGGATCAAGCCCGTACGATGACGGCCACCATCACCGTCATCGCGTTTATCCTGGGAATCGTCCTCATCGGCGTCGCGATTTATCTGTTCGTGCGCCGTGGATTTTTACCGATGCGCTGACGGCAGGTTGAACTCGTCCGCGTGATACGAACTCCGCACCATCGGGCCGCTGGCGACGTGAACAAAGCCCAGCTCCCCTGCCCGCCTGCCGTATTCTTCAAATTTCGCGGGCGAAACAAATTCCACCACCGGCAGATGTCTCAACGTGGGCTGGAGATACTGGCCGAGCGTAAGAATGTCGCAACCCGCCCGGCGCAAATCTTCCAGCGCCATCAGCACTTCCGCTTCCGTTTCACCCAGGCCCAGCATCAGGCCGGACTTGGTGTAAATTGTAGCGGCGGTCGGCAGACCGCCGCATAATTCATTGGCGGCGCTCTGCCGAGACGCCGCTACCCGTTCCTTCACCTTTCGCAGCACGCTCAACGAACGGTCGTAAGTCGCACGATGACGCACGGACGGCGTCAGCCGCCGCACGGTTTCGAGATTGTGATTGAAAATGTGCGGGTTGGCCGCAAGCACGGCTCCAATTGCAGCGTCGCTCTCATTGAAATCCGGCACGAGCACTTCAATCACAATGCCCGGATTCAACTCGCGCACGGCTTCAACCGTCTTCCGGAAATGCTCCGCGCCGCCATCCGCCAGATCGTCGCGGGCGACGGCGGTGATGACGATGTGTCGCAGCCGCATCCGCCGCGTCGCCTCGGCCACGCGCCTCGGCTCATCCGCTTCGAGCGGCAGCGGCTTGGCCGTGGACACCGCGCAAAAGCCGCAGGCGCGCGTGCAGCGGTCGCCGGCGATCATGAACGTCGCCGTGCCCTTCTCCCAGCATTCCCAATGGTTCGGGCACTTGGCGCTTTCGCAGACCGTGTGCAGCTTCAGTTCGTCCAGCAGGCTGCGCATGCGCGCGAAACTGTCCGACGTGGGCAGCGTGATGCGGAGCCAGTCCGGCAAACGCGGACGCGGTTTCAATTCAGTAGTCGTCACAAATTTAATTTAACCACGGATGGACACGGATAAGAATAAGAATTGAATTGCTCCCCTCACCTGCCGCTCCGCGTCACCCTCTCCCCGCTTGGGCGGGGCGAGGGAATACTTTCGCGCGACCTCCGGTTATCTCCCTCTCCCCGCCAAACGGGGAGAGGGCCGGGGCGAGGGGCGCGTTCAATTCGGTTTGCTTTCAATCCGTAATACAATCCTGCAACTTCGCGCACGGACGACAAAGATTTGAGCTGCGGTGGCAGAGCGCAGCGGCGACACCGCTTTCCGTACGGCCGGTTGCGTTCAAAAGCGGCGTGGCGCTTCGCTTCCCGCCGCAGTCCAAAATCCGTGGTTGCGGCGCAAGCCGCGTTGGGTTTATTCGTGTCCATCTGTGGTAGAAATCTTCTCCCAAAACTTCCCCAGTTCCTCCGGCCCGAAATCGGCCAGCACTTTTCCATCCACCTCAATCACCGGTGCCAGCTCCTGGCCGGACAACCGGACCATTTCCTCATAAGCCGCGCCGTTGGCAATGACATCCAGCTTTTCATATTCGATGTCGTGGTCGTCGAGCCACCGCATCGCCTTGTGACACCATGGGCAATACGGCTTGATGAACAACCGGATTTTCATCGGGGAAATTTAACCACGGATGGACGCAGATGAACACGGATTTTCATAAATGATTTGTAGGAGTCGAGCTAACGAGACTCCAATTTAAAAGAAAAGTTAGAGACTCCTTATACCATTTCTAGCACGCAAATGCACTATTCGTGGCTGCGGTAGCGTTTACTTGATCGATGAGCCAGCCATGTGAAACCAGGCTGCGCACCCGTTCGGCGCTCTCATAAATCGGACGGAGTTCCTCG
>Ga0208937_1000199_pt1 | contig 56235 bp, 56 predicted proteins | sample June2015DPH_11_5_FD_184705 | JGI IMG/M metagenome (GOLD analysis project Ga0208937, IMG submission 184705) | Peatland microbial communities from SPRUCE experiment site at the Marcell Experimental Forest, Minnesota, USA - June2015DPH_11_40... | ecosystem: Environmental > Terrestrial > Soil >... | reverse complement strand
CGAGGTCTATGCTACGCAGGCAAACGAGGAGAAATTGGCGGCGTAATCGAACCCAGAATCCACCTTAGCCAAACCGCCATTCTGTCCCGTAAGGCGGGACCACCTCTCCTCGCCGAGGGTCCCTTCTAACAGTGCCTGTAGAAGATCAGTGCCACGGATGATCTCAGGATAGCTCCACTTGATGTTTGCTTGCGTATCGACCCTACGATCCAGATCATCCCGCCACCAACAGTAAGATGGGATGCCGAGGCACGGCGTTAGCGCATCGTCCATCTTGTCGATAGAGCCGACGTCGAGATGGGCGGTGCCCTTTATGTTGGTGAGCAGATAGTATGCCTTCGCGCCTTTCTTGATCAGGTTCTTTACTTTCGGCATTTCTTCTTTACATATTTGTTCAATAAAATCGTCTTCCCGACGATCCGGAGTTCTACTGAATTTCACCTGAAAAATATAAAGGTCACCATTTGGTTCGGTGCGGGTTCTTATGGCTAAAAATGCGTCCCTACCACCATCCGGCTGTCCCACTGGAAGGCATTGAGCATTCGGGAATTGGGCAACTAAAAGTGCTTGGCAAAATTGCTGAAAGCGCTCGGGCGACAAACTTTCATATAAATAGGTCATGAGATAATAGCCCCGGTAGCACACAACGAGCGTAGCACGGGCTTCACCAGGGCTGCAATTCGAGGGTGAGTAATGCTTCTCTTGCACGCCAGCCGGAGGCCGGAGCTCTGTCCGATTCAAAGAAAGAGCCGAGGCAACAGGGGAGAGGTCGCGGCCGCCGACGCTGCATCCTAGGGTGTATCCGCGGCGCGTTAGAGCTCGAATCCGCCAGCCTCCTCCACCGCCGCTTCGCGCACCCTGTCCCAAACCCTATCCAGGGGAGGGAACGCGTCATGCTCACGACTTCGGCTTCTTCAGCGCGTCGAGCCAGGGCTTGGCGGCTTTTTCGCCGGCGGCGCGGGTGTCGGGGTCGAGACTGTTGACGAAGTCGTCGAGGAGAAGATCGGTCTCGCCGCGCGCCTTGGAGATCAGGTGCCATTTGGTCGCCTCGACCGGATTTTTCGGCGCGCCGCGGCCCTCGGCGAGGATGCGGGCGAGGCGGTCCTGGGCGATGGCGCTGCCGTGCGACGCCGCCTTGCGGAACCAGGCCGCGGCGGCCTCTTCGTTCTTGGCGACGCCGTCGCCGTTGAACAGCGCGATCGCATATTCGACCTGCGCGTCGGAGTCGTCGGCGAGCGCGGCCAAGCCCCACAGCCGCGCCGCTTCGCGCATGTCCTTTTCGACGCCGCGGCCCTCCTTGTAGAAGGTGCCAAGCGCATATTGCGCTTCGGGATTGCCGGCCCGCGCCGCGACGCGCAGCAGCTCGGCGGCGCGCTTGAAATCCCGCGGAAACAATTGGCCCTCGATGTAGAGAAGCGCCAGGTTGTAGGCGGCGAGCGGCTGGCCGAGCTTGGCGGCGGCGGCGAACCATTTGGCGGCGGCGTCGCGGTCGCGCGCGCCGGCGCGGCCGCGCAGGCGGAACATCGCCAGCGCGAACATCGCCTCGCGGTCGCCGCGGGCGGCGGCGAGCCGGTACCATTCGTCGGCCTTGGCGTCGTTCAGCGGCACGCCCAAGCCGTTGGCATAGAGCTCGCCGAGAAGCGTCATCGCCTTCATATCGCCGGCCTCGGCGCGATGCGTCGCCAAGCCGAAGGCGGTGAGGAAACGGCCGCGCTGATAGGCGCCGTAGGCGAGGTCGGGTTCGGCGCCGCCAGTGCCGGTTGTTGTCGTGGCCGTGCCCGGCACCGCGGCGGTCTGCGCTGAAACGGTGTCGTGGCATACGGGCGCAAGCGTCACCGTCAGCACGATCGCCGCCGCGAGGGTGGTGCCGCGTTGTTTGCCCATCATCGCAAGCGCTCTAAACCGGCTGCGCGAGTCGGTCGATGGCGGCAGCGACCGAATCGGCGGGTGCTTCTCTCCATATCCAATCACCCAGCGCGACGAAATCGGCGCCCGCTTGCGCGAGCGCGCCGACCTCGTCGAGGTTTGCGGCGTAGCCGACGCAAGGCGGCTGGAACAGTTCCGCCCACCAGGCGATCCGCTCCAGCACGGTGTCGAAAGCCGGGCGGTTGCCTTGGTTCCCTTGGCCGCCTGAACGATCGGGTTCGCCGAACATCGCGTAATCGGCGCCAGCTTCGGCCGCGAGCATGGCATCATGACGGCTGCGCAGGCCGCCGGCGCCGGCGATGCGGTCGGGTTTGAGCGCGCCGAGCGCGGCGGCGAGCGCCGCGATCCCGGTCAGATGCGCGCCATCGGCGCCGGCGCGGATGGCGATGTCCGCACGGCCGTCGACGAGCAGCGCGATATCGCGGGGCTGGACAACGGCCGCGATCGCCTTGGCGCGATTGACCAGCGTGCGTTCGTCGCTGTCTGCGAGGCGCAGCAGCACGGCGGCGACATCGCCGGCGTCGAGTGCCGCGGCAAGCGCGCGCGCCAACGATTGCGGGTCGCCGACCGGCGGGGTGAACAGATAAATCCGCTGGCGCGGGGGTTGCGGGGTCATTGCAACATCCGCCCCCGCGCAGGGGGGGAGGATTTTCTTTTTGTCACGCCGCTTTCCGTTCCAAGTCGGCCTGCCATTGGCCGAGCGCGGCGAGGCCGTTCATGGCGGCGCGATGGCCGAAGGCGCGTTGCGCCGCGGCGACGTTTTCCGCCTTGCCCGACCACGCCTTTTGCGGCGCCGCCTGCAGCGCGCGGCCGTAGGAGAAGGTCACGTGCCACGGCAGCGGGCCCAATTTGTTGATGGCGTCGAGATGCGCGGTCGCTTCCTCGTCGGACTGGCCGCCGGATAGAAACGCGATGCCGGGAACGGCCGCCGGCACGCAAGCCTTGAGCACGCGCACCGTCTTCTCCGCGACTTCGGCGACCGCGGCGCGCTTCGCCGACTTCTTGCCGGGCACCGCCATGTTCGGCTTGAGCACCATGCCCTCGAGCGCGACGCGCTGGTAGAACAGCTCCTGAAAGGTTTCCTTGAGCACCCACTCGGTGACCTCGACGCAGCGGTCGATGTCGTGGCCGCCGTCCATCAGCACTTCGGGCTCGACGATCGGCACGATGTCTTCGTCCTGGCACAGCGCGGCGTAGCGCGCGAGCGCATGCGCGTTGGCCTTGACGCAGGTGTAGCTCGGCAAGCCGTGCTCTTGGCCGACGTCGATCACCGCCCGCCACTTGGCGAAGCGGGCGCCGAGCCCGCGATACTCGACGAGCCGTTCGCGCAGGCCGTCGAGGCCCTCGGTGACGACTTCGTTGGCACAGAACGGCAGCGGCTTCGTGCCCTTGTCGACCTTGATGCCGGGAATGGCGCCGGCTTTTTCGATCAGCTTGACCAAGGGCGTGCCGTCGTTGGCGTTCTGCCGGATCGTCTCGTCGAAGAGAATGACGCCGGAAATGTATTTCGCCATCTCGGCGCTGCGGAACAGCATTTCGCGATAGTCGCGCCGCGTCGCCGGGGTCGACTCGACGCCGATCGCGTCGAAGCGCTTCTTGATGGTGCCGGAGGATTCGTCAGCAGCCAGGATGCCGCGGCCGGGCGCGACCATCGCCGCGGCGATCTTGTTCAGTTCGGTGAGGTTCATCGGGGCTCTCCACGATGTCGGGTTATTTGGGGCACATTATCTGGCGCACATTATGACTCATCCGCCGGCCGCGGCGCGAGTGGGGGAGGTTTTCAGCGCCTCGACGCCGGGCAATGCCTTGCCTTCCAGCCACTCAAGAAAGGCGCCGCCCGCCGTCGAGACGTAGGTCAAGCGCGCGGTGACGCCGGCGGCATTGAGCGCCGCGATGGTGTCGCCGCCGCCGGCTATGCTGACAAGCTTGCCGGCGTCGGTGAGTTCCGCGGCGGCTTCGGCGACCTCGATGGTGCCGTTGTCGAACGGCTCCACTTCGAAGGCGCCGAACGGGCCGTTCCAGACCAGCGTCTTCATCCGCGCCAGCACCGAGACCACGTGCTCGACGCTGCGTGGGCCGATATCGAGGATCATGTCGTTGGCGCCGACCGCGTCCACCGCGACCACGCGCGAGGGCGCGTGCGCGGCGAGTTGTTCGGCGACGACCGCATCGACCGGCAGCACGATCTCGCGGCCGGCCGCTTTGGCCTGGGCGAGAATGTCGCGCGCCGTCGGGATCAGGTCGCGCTCGCACAGCGACTTGCCGACCGGCTTGCCTTGCGCCGCCAGGAACGTGTTGGCCATGCCGCCGCCGATGATCAGCGTCTCGACTTTGCTCAGGAGATTGCCGAGGAGTTCGAGCTTGGTGGAAATCTTGGCGCCGCCGACGATCGCCGCCACCGGCCGCTGCGGCGCGTGCAGTGCCTTTGTGAGCGCCTCGAGCTCGGCTTGCATGGCGCGCCCGGCATAGGCCGGCAGCTTGTGCGCCAGGCCTTCCGTGGACGCGTTCGCCCGGTGCGCGGCCGAAAACGCATCGTTCACATAAATGTCGCCGAGGCGCGCCAGCGCGGCGACGAAATTGGGATCGTTCGCCGCTTCGCCGGCGTGGAAGCGGGTGTTCTCCAGGCAGAGAATGTCGCCGGGCTTCATCTTGGCCACGGCCTGCTCGGCGATCTCGCCGATGCAGTCTTCGGCAAAGGCGATCGGCCGGCCGATGACGCGCGCAGCGGCGGCGGCGACCGGCTTGAGTGAGTCCTTGGCATCTCGCTTTTTCGGGCGGCCGAAATGCGCGAGCAGGATCACTTTGCCGCCTTTGTCGGCAATCTCGGTGATGGTCGGCACCACCGCTTTGATGCGGGTTAAATCCGTCACCTCGCCGTTCTGCATCGGCACGTTGAGGTCGACGCGCACGAGCACGCGTTTACCGTTGACGTCGGCGTCGTCGAGGGTGCGGAAGGCTTTCATGAACGCGCTAACAACGAGAACGGACGCAAGAGCCAAATCAGGAGAGCTTGCCCATCGCCACCGCGGTGTCGATCATGCGATTGGAGAAGCCCCATTCGTTGTCGTACCACGCCATCACCCGCACCAGGGTGCCGTCGATCACCTTGGTCTGATCCATGTGGAAGACGGCCGAATGCGGATCGTGGTTGAAGTCGGTTGAGACATTGGGCGCGTCGGTATAACCGAGGATGCCCTTGAGCGGCTGCTCCGCGGCGCGCTTGACCGCGGCGTTGATCTCGTCCTTCGACGTCGCGCGCTTGGCGACGAACTTGAAGTCGACGACCGAGACATTCGGCGTCGGCACGCGCAGCGCCACGCCGTCGAGCCTGCCGGCGAGCTCCGGCAATACGAGGCCGACCGCCTTCGCCGCGCCGGTCGAGGTCGGGATGATGTTGAGCGCCGCCGCGCGCGCCCGGTACAGGTCCTTGTGCACCTGATCGAGGGTGGGCTGATCGTTGGTGTAGGAGTGCACCGTGGTCATGAAGCCCTTGTCGATGCCGACGGTATCATTGAGCACCTTGACTACCGGCGCCAGGCAATTGGTGGTGCACGAGGCGTTGGAGACGACCGTGTTCGCCTTGGTCAGCTTGTCGTGGTTGACACCGTAAACCACGGTGAGGTCGACGCCTTCGGCCGGGGCCGAGATCAGGACGCGCTTGGCGCCGGCTCTCAGATGTGCCGACGCCTTGTCCTTGGAGGCGAAGATGCCGGTGCATTCCAGCGCGACGTCGATGCCGAGTTCCTTCCACGGCAACTGCGTCGGGTCCTTGAGCGCCGTGACCTTGATCGGGCCGTTGCCGCAATTGATGGTGTCGCCCTTGACGGTGACTTCGCCGGGGAAGCGGCCATGCACTGAATCGTAGCGCAGGAGGTGCGCGTTGGTCTCGACCGGAGCGAGATCGTTGATGGCGAGGACTTCCATTTCGTTCTCGCGTCCCGCCTCGACGACGGCGCGCAAGATGTTGCGGCCGATGCGGCCGAATCCGTTGATGGCGACGCGAACTGACATTCCCGGCCTCCTACGAACGCTCTAAAGACGCTGCAAAGCCGCCTCCGCGACCTTTTCCGGCGTCAATCCAAAATGCTGGTAAAGCTCCTTGTACGGCGCGCTGGCGCCGAAACCGCTCATGCCGACGAAAGCTCCGGCCGTGCCGATGATGGCGTCCCAGCCCTGGCGGATGCCGGCTTCGACGGCGACGTTGATCTTGGCGTTGCCGATCAGCGCCGCGCGCTCACTGTCCGGCGCGGCGAGGAACAGTTCGAAGCACGGCACCGAAACCACCCGCGCCGAAATTTTCTGCGCGGCGAGCAGCTTTTGCGCCGCGACCGCAATGGCGACTTCCGAGCCGGTGGCGAACAGCGACACCGCGGCCGCGCCGTCTGCCGCGATCAGCTCATAGGCGCCGCCCGCGCAGCGATTGCGCTCATCGAACCCTTGCCGCAATTGCGGCACGTTCTGCCGCGTCAACGCCAGCACGCTTGGCCCGTTGCTCTCCAGCGCCAGCTGCCAGCATTCGACCGTCTCCACCGCATCGCACGGCCGGAACACTTTCAGGTTGGGGATGGCGCGCAACGCGGCGAGATGCTCGACCGGCTGGTGCGTCGGTCCGTCCTCGCCGAGGCCGATCGAGTCGTGCGTCATCACATGGATGACGCGCTGGCCCATCAGCGCGGCGAGCCGGATGGCCGGCCGGCAATAATCGGAGAACACCAGGAAGGTGCCGGAATAGGGAATGATGCCGCCGTGCAGCGCCATGCCGTTCATGGCTGCGGCCATGCCATGCTCGCGCACGCCGTAATGGATGAAGCGGCCGGAATAGTCCGCGGCGCTCATCGCCTTCATCGCTTTGGTGCGTGTGTTGTTGGAGCCGGTGAGGTCGGCCGAGCCGCCGACCATTTCCGGCAGCGCCGCGGTCAAGGCTTCGAGCGCGAATTCGGATGCGGCGCGGGTGGCGATCTCCTTCGGCGCCGCTGCGAGCTTTTCCTTCACGGCGCGCACCGCTGCCGTGAGCTTGTCCGCCGCGAGTTCGCCGCTGATGCGGCGCTCGAACTCGGCGCGCTTTTGCGGTTCGAGCGCAGCGAGACGGCTTTGCCAGGCGAGCCGGCTGGTGCGGCCGCGCTCGCCGGCGGCGCGCCACTGCGCGAGAATCGCCGGCGGAACCTCGAAGGCCGGCGCGCTCCAGCCGAGTTCCTTGCGCGCCGCCGCGATCTCGTCGGCGCCGAGCGCCGAGCCGTGGCTCTTCTCGGTGCCGCCTTTAGTCGGCGCGCCGAAGCCGATGGTGGTGCGGCAGGCGATCAGCGACGGCCGCTCGGATTTCTTGGCCGCTTCAATTGCGGCGGCGATCGCCGCCGGGTCGTGGCCGTCGATCCGCGTCGCCGCCCAGCCGGCCGCCTCGAATCGCTGCACCTGATCGACAGAGTCGGTAAGCGCTAGCGGGCCGTCGATCGAGATGCCGTTGTCGTCGAACAGCACGACGAGCTTTTTCAGCTTCAGGTGCCCGGCGAGCGCGATCGCTTCCTGGCTGATGCCCTCCATCAGGTCGCCGTCGGACGCGAGCACGTAGGTCGTATGATCGACGAGATCGCCGCCGAACAGCGCCGCGAGGTGGCGCTCGGCGATCGCCATGCCGACGGCGTTAGCCAGCCCCTGGCCGAGCGGTCCGGTCGTGGTCTCGACGCCGGGCGTGTGACCATATTCGGGATGGCCGGGCGTGAGCGAGCCGAGCTGGCGGAAGCGCTTGATCTCGCCGATCGTCATCGTCGCGTAGCCGGTGAGATAGAGCAGCGCGTAGATCAGCATCGAGCCATGGCCGGCCGACAGCACGAAGCGGTCGCGGTCGGGCCAGGCCGGGTCGGCCGGATCGAATTTGAGGAAGCGGGTGAACAACACCGTGGCGATGTCGGCCGCGCCCATCGGCAGGCCGGGATGGCCGGACTTCGCCTGCTCGACGGCGTCCATCGCCAGCGCGCGGATGGCGTTCGCCATGCGGTCGTGTTCCGCGCGCGCGGCCGCAGCTGCTTTGGGAAAACGTGCAGCCTGGGCGAGGTTTGCGCTCGCCGTGGGAAGACGGTCCGGCATCGTCATGAAACGGCCAAGCGCGGCACGAGTGCGAGCGGCCGCGGTCACGGGAACAGGCGGCGCACAGATAGCATGCAAGAGCTTGAAGTCAAATGCGCGGCCGGCCGCCCCGACGGCGTCATGCACAGGCTGTTGGGCGTATCGCTTTAGGCGTTGACGCTCTAGCTCGATGCGACGTAAGCTTCCCAGTATAAATAATTGCTGGCGCACAATTTTCACCGAACGTGCGACGGCGCGGCTGGCCGCAGCGGATGGCCAAATGAGCGAAGCCGATTCGATCGAGATCGCAAGCCGGCGGCTGATGCTGGCGCTCGACGCGCTGGAGGCTGCGGTCGAGCGGCGCAGCGAGACCGATCGCAGCGAAGAAGCGCTGGCGACGCAGATCCAGGCGCTCGGCACCGATCGCGCCCGGCTCGCCAGCGAGCTCGATCACGCGGCGGCGCGCTCGCGCGGGCTGGAAACCGCCAACCGCGAGGTGGCGCGGCGGATCGCGCAATCGATCGAAACGATCCGCGGCATGCTGGGGCAAGACGAGTAAAAAACCATCGCGGGGTGAGCCGCGGGCGGGGCGAGGGTAGCCAAGGTGGGGTGAGCAATGTCCCAAGTCAGCGTCACCATCAACGGGCGGCAATTCCGCGTGGCCTGCGAGGACGGCCAGGAGGATCACCTCATGGAACTCGCCCGCGAGCTCGACGTGCGGATCGAAGGCCTGCGCGCCAAATTCGGCGAGATCGGCGACACCCGGCTCACCGTCATGGCGGCGCTCACCGTTGCCGACGAGCTCGCCGAGATGGGCAAACGCCTCAAGCGCCTCGAGGAGGAGATGGCAGCGGCGCAGGAGGCGCGCGTCGCCGCCGCCGATCGCGCCCAAGGTGCGCAGGCCGCGGTCGCCACGGCGCTCACCGCCGCCGCCGAGCGCATCGAAAGCGTCACCAGGAAACTCAATCAGAGCATCGGCGGCAACAGCGTCGCGCTGGGGTAATTCACCTCTCCCCGCTGTGCGGGGAGAGCGTAGGCGTCCTTCGGACGCCGTTTTTGAACTTAAGAGACGCCGATGCGAAGCATCGGCTATGGCGCGAAGAGCGGCGGGTGAGGGGCCTCTCCGCGATTCTGACCGCCTCAAACCTGAGCGCCCGGCAACGCCCCCTCATCCCAACCTTCTCCCGCACGCGGGGAGAAGGAGCCGCTAGCGGCGAACGCGAGATCAAGTGGCATCCCGCGCCGCCGCGCATTACATTGTAAGCGCGGGGCTGCGGGGTGCGTAGGAGACAATTCCCCGGGGCCTTACGATCCTGACGGGAGCTGTCCCTGGCCGAGCTCGTGGGTTCGGTCACATGGCGCCCACCTACTTATGTAGGTTCCCGGGATCAGCGCTCCTACGGCCAGCGCGGCTCCGCACTTTTCTTTCTCGCTATGACTTCATCAACCCGCGAAAAAGATTCCAAGGCAGCGCTGCGCCGCGAGGCGATGGCGCGGCGTGATGCACTGCCGCCGGACGCGCGACAGGCGGCGGCGGAAGCGATTGCGGCGCGGCCGTTTCCGCTCGCGATCGCGCCGGGCACGATCGTGTCCGGCTTCATGCCGCTCAAAAGCGAAATCAACCCGCTACCACTGATGCGCAAGCTCGCGGGGCAGGGCGCGCGGTTGGCGCTCCCGGTGGTCGCCGGCCGCGGCAAGCCGCTCGTCATGCGCGAATGGAATTTTGGCGAACCGCTTGCCACGGGCGTCTGGGGCATCCGCGAGCCGAAGCCCGAGGCGGCGGTGGTGGAACCTGATATCCTCCTGGTGCCGCTTCTCGCCTTCGACCGCGCCGGCCATCGCATCGGTTATGGCGCCGGCTATTATGATCTGACGCTTGCGCAACTGCGCGCGCGCAAACCCATTATCGCGGTGGGGCTCGCCTTTGCCGCCCAGGAGGTTCCTGCCGTGCCCGCAACGCTTCGCGACGCGCGGCTCGATCTTGTGCTAACCGAACGGGCAGTCCTGGATTTGCGAGGCAGCTGAGTATGCGCGTTTTGTTCGTCGGCGATGTCGTCGGCCGCAGCGGGCGGACCGTCGTCACCGAGCGCTTGCCTGGCCTCATCCGCGACTGGAAGCTCGATTTCGTCGTGGTCAACGGCGAGAACGCCGCCGGCGGCTTCGGTATCACCGAGGCGATCTATCGCGAATTGATCGACGCCGGCGCCGACGCCATTACGCTCGGCAATCATGCCTGGGACCAGAAGGAGGCGCTGGTGTTCATCGAGCGCGCGCCGCGCCTCATTCGGCCGCTCAACTATCCCCTCGGCACGCCGGGCCGCGGCGCGGCCCTCTGCGACGCCAGGAATGGCGCCCGCGTCCTTGTCGTCAATGCCATGGGCCGCATCTTCATGGATCCGCTCGACGATCCCTTCGCCGCGGTCGATCGCGAATTGACTGCGTGTTCGCTGCGGCAAGGCGCCGACGTGATCGTCGTCGACATGCACGCCGAGACCACAAGCGAAAAGCAGTCGATGGGCCATTTCTGCGACGGCCGCGCCAGCCTCGTCGCTGGCACCCACACCCATGCGCCCACGGCCGATCTGCGCGTCCTGCCCGGCGGCACCGCGTTCATGAGCGATGTCGGCATGACCGGCGACTACAATTCGGTGATCGGCATGGCCAAGGACGAGCCGCTGCAGCGCTTCACCCGGCGCATTCCGTCCTCGCGCTTCGAGGCGGCTTCGGGCCCGGCGACGCTCTGCGCGGTCGCCGTCGAGACCGATCCGGCGACCGGACTGGCGGCGCGCGTCGGCGCGGTGCGGCTGGGCGGCTGCCTCGAACAGGCGGTACCCGCCTTCTGGCTGTAAGTTTCCGCCGCCGTCACTTTATTTTCGCCCGACGCCACCCTATAAATCCTTCGATATCAATTCATTGCCACGGCGCGGGCGCGAGGGGGCGCAGCCGTGTGGTTTGCTGCAGAAGCGGGGCATTGAAAACGGAAGACGAGTCATGGCCGGACATTCGCAGTTCAAGAACATCATGCACCGCAAGGGGCGGCAGGACGCGGTGAAGTCCAAGCTGTTCGGCAAGCTCGCCCGCGAAATCACCGTCTCCGCCAAGTTCGGCCTGCCCGACCCGGCGATGAATCCCCGCCTGCGCGCCGCCATCATTGCCGCGCGCGCGGAGAACATGCCGAAGGACAATATCGAGCGCGCGATCAAGAAGGCGTCGGGCGGCGACGCCGAGAGCTACGAGGAAATCCGCTATGAGGGCTACGGGCCGGGCGGCGTCGCAGTGATCGTCGAGGTTTTGACCGACAACCGCAATCGCACCGCCGGCGAGGTGCGCTCGACCTTCACCAAAAGCGGTGGCAATTTGGCCGAAACCGGCGCGGTCTCTTTCATGTTCGATCATGTCGGCGTCATCGAATACGACGCCAAAGCGGCGAGCGCCGAGGCGATGTTCGAAGCGGCGCTGGAAGCCGGCGCCGACGACGTCGTCTCCAGCGACAACGGCCACGAAATCTATGCCGCGCAGGATCACTTCGGCTCGGTCGCCAAGGCGCTCGAATTAAAGTTCGGCGAGCCGCGCAAGGCGTCGCTGGTGTGGCGGCCGCAAAACACCGTGGCGATCGACGATGAGCAGGGCGAAAAGCTGCTCCGGCTCATCGAGAACCTCAACGATCACGATGATGTCCAGAACGTCTACGCCAATTTCGAGATTTCTGACGCGCTGGTTCAGCGGATGAGCGCTTAGCGGACGCCTGCTCCCATCCGGGCGTGCTATGAACGAGCCGGCATGACGCGCCCGATTCGCATTCTGGGGATCGATCCGGGGCTCCGCCGCACCGGCTGGGGCATGGTCGAGATTGCCGGCAATCGGCTTTCGTTTCTCGGCTGCGGCTCGGTGACGACCAGCGATCGCGACGCGCTGGCGACGCGGCTTCTGGCCATCCACGACGGGCTGATGCGTATTCTCGAGGAATTCAAGCCCGACGAGGCGGCGGTCGAGGCGACATTCGTCAACAAGGACGCAAATGCGACGCTCAAACTCGGCCAGGCGCGCGGCATTGCCATGGTGGTGCCGGCGCGCGCCGGCGTGCCGGTCGCCGAATATGCGCCGAACCTGGTGAAGAAGAGCATCGTCGGCGCCGGTCACGGCGACAAGGCGCAAATCCGCATGATGATCGGCGTCTTGCTGCCGAAGGCCGATCCGTCTTCCGATGACGCCGCGGACGCGCTCGCCATCGCGGTGACGCACGCGCACCATCGGCAGAGTGTCCTTCTCAAGGTGGCGGCGCGATGATCGGCAAGCTCAAGGGCGTGATCGACTCCTACGGCGAGGATGCCGTCATCCTCGACGTCAACGGCGTCGGCTATCTGGTGCATTGCTCGGCGCGCACGCTGCAGGAATTGCCGCGCGTCGGTGAGCCGGCGACGCTCGCCATCGAGACCCATGTGCGCGAGGACCAAATACGTTTGTTTGGCTTTACCAGCGATGTCGAGCGCGAATGGTTCCGGCTGTTGCAGACCGTGCAAGGCGTCGGCACCAAGGTAGCCCTCGCCGTCCTCGGCACCCTGAAACCCGCCGATCTCGCCGCGGCCATTGCGATGCGCGACAAGGCGATGGTTGCGCGCACGCCGGGCGTCGGGCCGAAAGTCGCCGAGCGCATCGTCACTGAATTGAAGGACAAGGCGCCGGCCTATACCGATGTCGATCCGGCGCTGGTGCGGCTCTCCGGCGCGCTCGACGAGAAGCGGGCGCCGCAGCCTGTCACCGACGCCGTTTCCGCGCTGATCAATCTCGGCTACGCGCAGCCGCAGGCCGCCGCCGCCATCGCCGCCGCGACGCGCAGTGCCGGCGACGGCGCGGAGGTCAAGACGCTTATTCGCCTGGGCTTAAAGGAGCTGGCGAAGTGAAACGGCCCGGCAAACTCAGCAAGGCGGATCGGGAATTGATCGCGGCGGCGACCGCGGCGATCCGGCGCTGCTATCGCGACGACTGGCAGGAGGTCGGTGCGGCGTTGCGCACGCGTTCGGGCAAAATCTTCACCGGCGTCAATCTCGACGCCTATCTGGGCCGCATGGCGGTCTGCGCCGAGGCGGTGGCGCTCGGCCGCGCCGTGGTCGATCTTGGCGACGCCGGCATCGACACCATCGTCGCGGTGCGTCATCCGCCGCCTGAGGAGAAGGATCAGACGATTGCCGTAGTGTCGCCTTGCGGCGCCTGCCGCGAACTGATTTTCGACTACGATCGCAAAGCGCGCGTCATCGTGCCCAACGGAAAATCACCCGCGGTGGTGCAAATCGGCGAACTCCTGCCCAACAAATACAGCCGGGGGCCGCAGCGGTGACGACGAGCCCCGGCCGCAAATTGGTGACACCCGAGCGCCGCGAGGACGATACGGCGGAGGCGACGCTGCGCCCGCAGCGGCTTTCCGAGTTCATCGGTCAAGAGCAGGCGCGGAAGAACCTCGGCGTGTTTATCGAGGCGGCGCGGGCGCGGCGCGAGGCGCTCGATCACGTGCTGTTCGTCGGCCCGCCGGGGCTCGGCAAGACCACGCTGGCGCAGATCGTGGCGCGCGAGCTTGGCGTCAATTTTCGCGCCACGTCGGGCCCGGTGATCGCCAAGGCCGGCGATCTCGCGGCGCTGCTCACCAACCTCGAAGAGCGCGATGTCCTCTTCATCGACGAGATTCACCGGCTCAATCCGGCGGTCGAGGAAATCCTCTATCCAGCGATGGAGGATTTTCAGCTCGATCTCATCATCGGCGCCGGACCGGCGGCGCGTTCGGTGAAGATCGATCTCGCCAAGTTCACGCTGATCGGCGCCACCACCCGCGCCGGGCTTTTGACCAATCCGCTGCGCGACCGCTTCGGCATTCCGGTGCGGCTCAACTTTTATGCCGAAGCCGAGCTCGAACAGATCGTCAACCGCGGCGCGCGCGTGCTCGGCATTACGGTGACCGCGGACGGCGCCAACGAGATCGCGCGCCGCGCCCGTGGCACGCCGCGCATCGCCGGGCGGCTGCTGCGCCGGCTGCGCGATTTTGCCGCCGTCGCCGGCGCGGCGGCGATCGACCGCGCCGTCGCCGACAAGGCGCTCGCCGCGCTCGAAGTCGATGCCGCCGGCCTCGATGCCATGGACCGCCGCTATCTGACCACCATCGCGGCGAACTATGGCGGCGGCCCGGTCGGCGTCGAGACGCTTGCCGCCGCTCTGTCGGAGCCGCGCGACGCCATCGAGGACATCATCGAGCCCTATCTGATCCAGTGCGGTTTCCTGCAACGCACCCCGCGCGGCCGGCTGATCACCGGCCACGCGTTCCGCCACCTCGGCCTGCCCGAACCGCCGCGCGATCCGGCGCAGTTCGGGTTGTTTGGCACGGAAGATGATGGCTGACGCAAGACTGCGAACCTACGAAGGCGGCTGCCATTGCGGGCGCATCCGGTTCCGCGTGACGGCGGACCTTGCGCGCGTCACCGACTGCAACTGCTCGATCTGCACCAAAAAGGGCTTTTTGCATCTGATCGTGCCGCGCGACGCCTTCGAGCTTCTCAGCGGCGCCGATGCGCTGACAACCTATCGGTTCAACACCGGCACGGCGCAGCACACGTTCTGCGCGACCTGCGGCATCCACGCCTTCTACATCCCGCGCTCCGACCCCGATAAGATCGACGTCAACGTTCGCTGCCTCGACGGTGTTGATCTCGCGACGATCAAGCCGCGTTCGTTCGACGGCAAGAACTGGGAGCATGCGATGGCGGAGCGGGTGCCGTGGAGATGACGTGGTGACCAGCGTTCCGCTCGACGGCGAAATTCGCGACGGCCGCCATTGGCTGGTCGTGCGCGTCTATTACGAGGACACCGACTTCACCGGCATCGTCTATCACGCCAATTATCTGCGCTACATGGAGCGTGGCCGCACCAATTATCTGCGTCTCATCGGCGCCGACCACCGGGCGCTGTTCGAGGCGACCGAAAAAGAGGCGCCGGGATTTGCCTTCGTGGTGCGCTCCATGACCATCGACTTTCTCAAGCCGGCGCGCATGGACGATATGCTCGACATCGTCACCGAACCGGAGGAAGTGAAGGGTGCCTCCGCCATTCTGCGCCAGCGGGTCATGCGCGGCGACGAACTTCTGGTCGAGGCCCGCGTGCGCTTTGCCTTCATCAGCGGCGGCCGCGCCCGCCCGATCCCGAAACCGCTGCGCATCGCCATGAAAGCCGACCAGGATCTTCTGGCGCCGGGGGCGCAGCAAGCTGACGGCCAATAAGCCGGGCGTGGCTTAGCGGGCCGGGCAAACGCCTTGAACCGCACACGAGAATCTCGTGTCGACGGATCGGGCGGCTTAATGTAAGAGCTATTTACATGACCTGGTCGAAGCACGACAGAGAAGGCCCGCGCGGTTATCACCATGGCAATCTGAAAGAGGCGCTGCTGCGCGCGGCGCTTGAGCTGATCGCGCAGAAGGGACCGGCCGGCTTCACATTTGCCGAGGCGGCGCGTTGGGCGGGCGTGAGCCCGGCGGCGCCGTATCGGCATTTTCGCGACCGCGATGAGCTCATGGCCAGCGTCGCGCTGCGCGGGTTCGAGAAATTCGAGGTTGCACTGGCGCGCGCCTGGGACGACGGCCGTCCGGACGTCTTCGTTGCACTCGACCGGCTCGGCAAAGCCTATCTGGAATTTGCGCGCGCCGAGCCGGCGTACTATTCGGCAATGTTCGAAGCCGGTATCCCGCTCGCGACCAATCCCGAGCTACGCGAGGCCGGCGAACGCGCCTTCGCGGTGTTGCGCGGCGTTGCCGAAAAGCTTTGCGTTCAAATTCCGCTCCGCACCAGGCCTCCGGCGTTGATGGTCGCCTTGCATATTTGGGCGATGTCGCATGGCGTCGCCTCTTTATTTGGTCGCGGTGATGCCGCGCGGCGCACCTTGCCGATGTCGCCCGAAGAGCTGCTGGAAGCCCAGGTGCTGGTTTATCTGCGCGGCCTCGGCGTGTCGGAGGCGAAGACCACGCGGTGACCGGGCGCCGGCCTTCCGCGTTCACGAATTTGCGAGCCTCTTGACCTCGCGAATGGGGGGATGTAAATGTTATTTACATTCACACGAAAGGTGCTGTCATGCCCCTTGCTGCAATCATATTGACCGTCCTCGGCTTCTGCGCGTGGTGGCCGCTTGGCCTTGCCGTTCTCCTGTTCTTCTTTTTCGGCAGCCGACGCGCGGCTTGCTGGCACCGCTACAGCATGGCCGGTTGGCACCAGCCGCCGGGCCACTGGAACGCGCAATCGGACCAACCGCATTGGCAAGCCAAGATGGAGCGCCTGCAGGCCAAGATGGATCGCGTGCGCGCCAAGATGGATAACTTTGGCCGCGGCGACTGGTGGGGGCCGTCCCGATCCAGCGGCAACCGCGCCTTTGACGATTATCGCAGCGAAACGCTGCAGCGGCTCGAAGAAGAGCAGCGCGAGTTCAAGGAATTTCTCGAGCGCCTGCGCTTCGCCAAGGACAGGGCCGAGTTCGATCAGTTCATGAGCGAGCGCCGCGACCGGCCGCCGAGCGAAGGCCCGCAATCGCAGCCGCAGGCCTGATTAGTTCGCTCGCCATCGTCGCTTTGAAGGGCCGTCCACGGCGAGTGGACGGCCCTTCCATTTGCCACGGGATTGCTCCCTCGCGGCTGTTGGGGGCCGGCGTTAACGGCGCATTAAGGACAACGGGGCTTCGTTAGGCACGAACGACCGACGGTGCGCCCTAGTTTGGACAAGTTTGGCGATGATTTCGGGTCCCGCCGGTGGTGGGTCCGGCTCGGGGTCCTCGCGAAATTTCGGGTCTGGTCGGCGCGCGCAATGCGGCTGGCCTCTGTCTTCGTCCCAGGCGCTAGCGCGCCACTCCGGTCATGGCCCCGGTCGGATCGCCGAAAGGATGCGCCCATGAATCCTGCCGACATCGTGCCGTCGGCCTTGCCGTTGACATCCTCCGATCTCTCGCTGTTCCACCTGTTCTGGCAGGCCCATTGGCTGGTCAAAACAGTGATGGTCGGGCTGATCATCTGCTCGGTCTGGGTCTGGGCCATCGCCATCGACAAGACGATGCTGTTCTCGCGCATCCGCAAGGCCGCCGATCGCTTCGAGCAGGCCTTCTGGTCGGGCCAGTCGCTCGAGGAACTCTATACGTCGCTGGCCGCCAAACCGGGCCATTCGACCGGCGCGCTGTTCGTCGCCGCTATGCGCGAATGGAAGCGAAGCTTCGAGGGCCATGCCCGCTCGGTCGCCGGGCTGCAGATGCGCATCGAGAAAGTGATGGATGTCGCCATCGCGCGTGAGGTCGAACATATGGAGCGCCGGCTTCTGGTGCTGGCCACGGTCGGCTCGGCCGGCCCGTTCATCGGCCTGTTCGGCACGATTTGGGGCATCATGACCTCGTTCCAGTCGATCGCGGCGTCGAAAAACACCTCGCTGGCGGTGGTCGCGCCCGGCATCGCTGAAGCTTTGTTCGCGACCGCGATTGGCCTTGTTGCCGCCATTCCGGCGACGATTTTCTACAATAAGTTCATCACCGAGGTGAACCGGCAGGCGCAGCGCCTCGAAGGCTTCGCCGACGAATTCTCGGCGATTCTGTCGCGGCAGATCGACGAGCGCGGGTGAGGGGGCGGATATGGCGGCGAGCGTGGTCAGTGCGGCATCCGCAGGCCGGCACAGGCGCCGTCGCCGTGCGGTGATGAGCGAGATCAACGTGACGCCGTTCGTCGACGTCATGCTGGTGCTGCTCATCGTCTTCATGGTATCGGCGCCGTTGATGACGCTGTCGATCACGGTCGACCTGCCGAACGCGCGTGCCGGCACCGTCAACAACGCCGACAAGGAACCACTGATCTTGACGCTCAAAAGAAGCGGCGGCACCTGCACCAGTCAGACCGACATCTATCTCGGACAAAGCCCGATCGCGCTGGCGGAAATCGAGGCCAAGTTGCGCGCGATCAAGGCGGCTAACGGCCAGACCGCCAATGTGATGGTCAATGCCGACAAGGATGTCTGTTATAATGAGGTGATGCGGATATTGGGCAGACTGCGCGACGTCGGCTTGGGCGCCGCGCTGAACGTCGTGCCCGAGAAGGTGGGGGAATAGGATTGCGATCCGATTGGATCATATCGGGGTGCGCCCACGCCGCGGTTCTCGTCTTCGGACTGGTCACTCTCGCCAGCTCGAAGCCGAACGAAGACCTGTCGACTTTCATGCCGATTGCGATCGCCACCGGCGGCGATGTTTCGCAAGCGCCGCCCGGTCAGCAAAACGCGCCCAAAGCGGAGAAGCCGAAGCCGCTGGCCGACAAAGCCGGCGAACTGAAACAGGTCAAGCAGCTCGCGCCCAAGGTTGCGGATAAGCCGGAGATCACCACCGACGCCGCAGCCGAGCCCACGCCCAAGCCGAAGGCCGAAACGAAAGCCGAACCAAAACCGACCGAGAAGGCCGAAAAGCCGAAGCCGGCGGACCTCAAACCCGATCAGATCGGGGAAAAACTGAAAAAGGAAGAGGCGAAGAAATCGAAGCCGGAAAAGAAAGAGCCGCAATTCAAGCCCGATCAGATCGCGGAGGAATTGAGGAAGGACGAGGCCAAAAAGCCGTCTCCTAAATTCGACGCCAATCAGGTCGCGGCGCTGCTCGATAAACGCGAGCCGCGGCGGCAAGTGGCCACCGCCGAAATGCCCAACAGCGCGCCGTCGCTCGGCGCGGCGAACGGACGCGCGGCGCAATTGTCGCAGAGCGAGCTTGACGCCTTGCGGGCGCGGCTTATCCAATGTTGGAGTCCGCCTCCAGGCATCGATCCGGACTCAAAACTCTACGTCGTGCTTCACGTTGAGTTCAAGGCGGATGGCTCCTTGGCGCTGGAACCGGCGGTCGTCGAAGACGCCGCGGCTTCGCTCGGTCCTGCACTTGCCGAGAGCGCCAAGCGGGCGCTGATGCTGTGCCAGCCGTTCACAATGCTCAAGCCCGAGCATTACGATCTGTGGAAAAACATTGACATCAAATTCAACAATGAGCTGCTCGGCGGCTGACCGGCGAATTCAAGAGTTGGCGAATTCAAAGATCATGATCTCCTCGCATCTGCCTGATTTTTCCATGACCCGCCGACGCGTGCTGACGCTGGGCGCGCTGACCGGCGGGCTTATCCTGTCGGCCCGTCATGCCGCTGCAGTGGTGCGCCTCGACGTGACCCAGGGCAACTTCCAGCCGCTGCCGATCGCCATTGCCGATTTCATGAGCGGCGCGCCGGCCGACAACGACACCGCGCTTGGCGTGACCCAGATCATTACCGCCGACCTCAAGCGCAGCGGCTTGTTCGCGCCGATCGATCCCGCCGCCTTTCTCGAAAAGATCACCAGCGTTGACTCCGTGCCGCACTTTCCCGATTGGCGCACCATCAACGCGCAAGCGCTTGCCACCGGACGCGTCACCCGCCAGAGCGACGGACGGCTGAAGGCCGAGTTCCGGCTCTGGGACGTGCTCGCCGGCCAGCAACTCGCCGGCCAGCAATATTTCACCACACCCGACAATTGGCGTCGCATCGCCCACATCATCTCGGACGCCATTTACGAACGGCTCACTGGCGAAAAGGGTTATTTCGATACCCGCGTCGTGTTCGTCGACGAAACCGGGCCGCCGGAACGCCGCGTCAAGCGGCTCGCCATCATGGACCAGGACGGCGCCAACGTGCGTTATCTTACGCGCGGCGAAGATCTGGTGCTGACGCCGCGCTTCTCGCCGTCGACGCAGGAGATCACCTACATGGCCTATGGCCAGGGCGATCCGCGCGTCTATCTCCTCAACATCGAGACCGGCCAGCGCGAGATCGTCGGCAACTTTCCCGGCATGAGCTTTGCGCCGCGGTTTTCGCCGGACGGACAGCGCGTCGTCATGAGCTTGCAGGAAGGCTCCAACTCGAACATCTTCGTCATGGATTTGCGCTCCAAGGCGATGACCCGGCTGACCGATACGCCGGCGATCGATACTGCGCCCTCCTATTCGCCTGACGGCGCCCAGATTTGCTTCGAGTCCGACCGCGGCGGCCATCCGCAAATCTATGTCATGGCGGCATCCGGCGGCACCGCGCAGCGCATCAGCTTCGGCGAAGGCACCCATTCGACGCCGGTGTGGTCGCCGCGCGGCGATTACATCGCCTTTACCCGGCAGGCCGAGGGCAAATTCGGAATCGGCGTGATGAAACCGGATGGCTCGGGCGAGCGCATCCTCACCGAAGGCTTCCACAACGAGGGACCGACCTTCGCGCCCAATGGCCGGGTCATCATGTTTTTCCGCGATCCGGGCGGCAGTGCCGGACCTTCGCTGTTCACCATCGATATCTCCGGACGCAACGAGCTGCGGGTTCCGACGCCGAGCTTCGCGTCCGATCCCGCCTGGTCCCCGCTTCTGTCATAAAGCGCGGCGGCCCCACACCGTTGCCGCATTCACGTCGCATTAACCATTGCAAAAGCTTTCCGGGCGGCGAGCGGGTTCGCGGCATTTTTGTAAGGCTGCATCAAGGTTGACGGAACCTTCGCTTAACGAAGGCGCTGCTAGATCGCTCCAGGGACCAACCATGTCCGGCCACGACGGAACAATGGAGGCACCGGAATGAAAGTGATGAGCATCGTGCGCGGCATCAAATTCGCAGCCCTCGTCATGGGGGCGCTGGCTATCGCGGCTTGCGCCAAGCAGCAGCCCGATCAGACGGCAATGGCCGGCGCCGCAACGCCCGGCAGTCAGCAGGATTTCGTGGTCAATGTCGGCGACCGCGTGTTCTTCGATACCGATTCGTCGGAGCTTTCCGAGCAGGCGCGGGCAACGCTCGACAAGCAGGCGCAGTGGCTCAACAATTACAACCGCTACGCCTTCACCATCGAAGGCCATGCCGACGAGCGCGGCACCCGTGAATACAACATCGCGCTCGGTGCCCGGCGCGCCCAGACGGTGCGCGAATATCTCATCTCGCGCGGCGTGCAGGCCCAGCGCATGCGCACCATTTCCTACGGCAAGGAACGGCCGGTCGCGGTGTGCAACGACATTTCCTGCTGGTCGCAGAACCGCCGCGCGGTGACGGTGCTCAATCAGAGCTCGTAGTCAGCGAAGGCGGTCGAGCTTCGTCGCCCTCCTTTCATGCGTCATTGCCGGGGCTTGACCCGGCAATCCATGCTGCGCTAGCGCCTGCACGCGCTAGACGCAATTCTTTGGATCGCCGCGGGTCAGCATGGATGCGCGGGTCAAGCCCGCGCATACGAGCGAGGGGGCGGACGACTGTGATAGTCACAATTTGGACGCAGGCCGAACTATGGTAAGGACGACCCGCACACCACCCCAATGTCACCGGCGATGAACCGATCCGCCCTTCTGTTCGTGGCTCTTCTCGCGTGCGCGCTTGGCGCCGACGCCGCCCGCGCACAAGAATCGGATGCGGATTTGGTGACGCGCATCAACCGTCTCGAGGCCGTGATCCGGCAGCTCACCGGCAATATCGAGCAATTGCAGTATCGCAATCAGCAGCTGGAGCAACAGCTGCAGCACCTGCAGGCCGACATTCAGCCTCACGCCGATGGGACGCGGCCGCAGTCCGCGGTGCCGCAGCGGCCGACCGCTCAGTATTCGCCGCCCCCATATTCGTCGCCGGCGACGGCCGGCGCATCGCCGCCTGTGGTGGCTGCCGCTCCGCCCGTCGCGCCAATTGAATCGCCGCCATCGGCGAACCGCCGCGGCGACGCTTTCGACCCGGCGCTCAATCCGAACGCGCCGGGTGCGCCGCGACCGATGGGCGCCACGACGGCCGCGACCGAGCCGCCGCCGCCGATCTCCGACGCGCCCGCTCCCGGCCCCCGGCAGCTCGGTGCGCCGCTCGACCTTTCGACGCTCAATAGGCCGCAAGGCGGTGCGGCGCCGGCCGGCGAACTGCCGGCTCCGCCGCCCAGTAATCCGAATGCGACCGGCGCCCTGCAGGCGACGCTGCCGCCCGGCAACACGCCACGGGACGAATACGACCTCGCTTACGGCTACGTTCTGCATAAGGATTATGCGCTCGCCGCCAACACCTTCCGCAGCTTCCTGCGCCAATATCCGAGCGACCGCTTGGCGCCGGAAGCCCAATACTGGCTCGGCGAAAGTCTGTTCCAACAGCAGCAATATCGCGACGCCGCCGAATCGTTCCTCGCCGTGTCGACCAAATACGAGGCGACCGCGCGGGCGCCCGAGGCGTTGTTGCGGCTTGGCCAGTCGCTCGCGGCGTTGGGTGAAAAGGAAGCGGCCTGCGCCTCGCTGGGGGAGGTCCTACGCAAATATCCGCACGCCTCACCGAGCGTAAGGCAGAGCGTGGAGCGGGAACAAAAGCGTGGCCATTGCTGAGCAAGCGGTTGGCGACGAAGAAGCGCGTGCGCTGTTCGGTGGTCTTGAAAATCTGCGCGGGCTTCTTCTCGCCGTTTCCGGCGGCTCCGATTCGACGGCGCTGCTCGTGCTTGCCGCACGCTGGGCAAAACGGCTGAAACGTCCGCCAAAAATTACCGCGATCACCATCGACCACGGCCTGCGGCCGGAATCCGCCCGCGAAGCCGCCGCAGTGAAGCGGCTGGCGCGCCGGCTCGGCGTGCCCCATCGCACGCTGCGCTGGCGCGGCGACAAGCCGAAATCCGGCCTGCAGGAGGCCGCCCGCATCGCCCGCTACCGGTTGCTGGCCGAAGCCGCGGCGCGAGCCGGCTGCGAGCACGTGCTGACGGCGCATACGCTCGACGATCAGGCGGAAACCGTGCTGTTTCGTCTTGCCCGTGGCAGCGGACTGACCGGGCTTGCCGGCATGGCGCAGGCGTCGGTTCTTCCGGTCGGCGGAGAGACGGCGATCTTTCTCGTGCGGCCGCTGCTTTACGTTTCCAAGGCGCGGCTGGTCGCGACGCTGAAAGCCGCCGGGATCGATCACAGCGAGGATCCGACCAACCGCGATCCGCGCTTTGCCCGCACGCGGCTGCGCACCTTGATGCCCGCGCTGGCGCGCGAAGGGCTCGATGCGAAGAGCTTGGCGCGCTTGGCGGCGCGCATGCGACGCGCCGAAGCGACCATCGAATTCGCGGTCGCCGCTGCGCGCGCGGCATTGACGCCGGAGCCGTGGCGCGAGCGCGGGCCAATCGTCTTCGAAGCGGTCCGATTCAACGACTTGCCCGCCGAGGTGGCGCTGCGGCTGCTGAGCCGCGCCATCGCCTACGCCGGTAACGAGGGACCGGTCGAACTTGGCAAGCTCGAATTGCTGTGGGAGGCGCTGCGGCAGGCGCACGCACCGCTGCGCCGGACTTTGGCCGGTGCGCTCGTCACGCTGACTACCGATCGGCTGACGGTCGAGCGCGCCCCCCCCCGCCGCCACCGCGTCCTTCCCAGGAACGGCAACCGCCGCTTTACGAAATGACAGTACAATAAACAGCTTGCCCGTTGCCCGGCTTCCCTTGGCAGGGGACCAACCGGCCCCTACATTGCCAGGATACGGGACGTGAAGCCGCCACGATTCGCGGACACAAGTTAGCCGTCGGCCGACCGGCGGAACGCCGGTCAAGGACACGCGATGAACGCCAATCTGCGCAATTTCGCCCTCTGGGTCATCATCGTCCTGCTGTTGCTGGCGCTGTTCACGCTGTTTCAAAACCCGGGCCAGCACACCACCGCGCAAGACGTTTCCTTCTCGCAATTGCTCAACGAGGTCGACCAGGGCCGCGTGCGCGATGTGCTGATCCAAGGGCCCGAAATCCACGGCACCTTCACCGACGGCCGCAGCTTCCAGACCTATGCGCCGAGCGACCCGTCGCTCATTCAGCGGCTGTACAACAAGGGCGTTTCGATCACGGCGCGGCCGCAGACCGAGAACGTGCCCTGGTTCGTGTCGCTGTTGATCTCCTGGCTGCCGTTCGTCGCGCTGATCGGCGTGTGGATTTTCTTGTCACGCCAGATGCAGGGCGCCGGCGGCAAGGCGCTCGGCTTCGGCAAGAGCCGCGCCAAGCTTTTGACCGAGGCGCACGGCCGCGTCACCTTCGAGGACGTGGCCGGCGTCGACGAGGCCAAGCTTGATTTGCAGGAGATCGTCGAGTTCCTGCGCGATCCCGGTAAATTCCAGCGGCTCGGTGGCCGCATCCCGCGCGGCTTGCTCTTGGTCGGCCCCCCCGGCACCGGTAAGACGCTGCTGGCGCGCGCCATCGCCGGCGAGGCCAACGTGCCGTTCTTCACCATCTCCGGCTCCGACTTCGTCGAGATGTTCGTCGGCGTCGGCGCCAGCCGCGTGCGCGACATGTTCGAGCAGGCCAAGAAGAATGCGCCCTGCATCATCTTCATCGACGAGATCGACGCGGTCGGCCGCCATCGCGGCGCTGGCCTGGGCGGCGGCAACGACGAGCGCGAGCAGACGCTGAACCAGCTGCTCGTCGAGATGGACGGCTTCGAGGCCAACGAGGGAATCATTCTGATCGCCGCCACCAACCGGCCGGACGTGCTCGACCCGGCGCTGTTGCGCCCGGGCCGTTTCGACCGTCAAGTGGTCGTGCCCAATCCGGACGTGGTCGGCCGCGAGCAGATCCTGAAGGTGCACGTGCGCAAGGTGCCGCTGGCGCCGGACGTCAATCTGCGCACCATCGCCCGCGGCACCCCCGGCTTCTCCGGCGCCGATCTCATGAACCTGGTCAACGAGGCAGCGCTGATGGCAGCCCGGCGCAACAAGCGCATGGTGACCCAATTCGAGTTCGAGGACGCCAAAGACAAGGTGATGATGGGCGCCGAGCGCAAGTCGCTGGTGATGACGGAGGAAGAGAAGCTCCTCACCGCCTATCACGAAGGCGGCCACGCCATCGTCGCGCTCAATGTCAAGGCGACCGATCCGGTGCACAAGGCGACGATCATCCCGCGCGGCCGCGCGCTCGGCATGGTCATGCAATTGCCGGAGCGCGACAAGCTGTCGATGAGCCTCGAGCAGATGACCTCGCGGCTCGCCATCATGATGGGCGGTCGCGTCGCCGAGGAATTGGTGTTCGGCCGCGAACGGGTGACCTCGGGCGCCGCTTCCGACATCGAGCAGGCGACCAAGCTCGCGCGCATGATGGTCACGCGCTGGGGCCTCTCCGCCGCGCTCGGCACCGTCGCCTATGGCGAGAACCAGGAAGAGGTGTTCCTCGGTTACTCGGTGGCGCGGCAGCAGAATATCTCGGAAGCGACCGTACAAAAAATCGATGCCGAAATCAGGCGGCTGGTCGAGGCCGGCTATAACGAGGCGCAGCAGATCCTCACCGACAAGCGCGGCGATCTGGAAACGCTGGCCAAGGGCCTGCTCGAATTTGAGACCTTGAGCGGCGACGAGATCAAGGACCTGCTCCTGGGCAAGCGGCCGAACCGCGAATCGGTGATCGAGCCTTCGACGCCGCGAGCCTCGACGGTGCCGACCGCTGGCGCCGGCCGCAATCGGCCGCGCCCCGAGCCCGGGTCGATGGAGCCGCAGCCGCAGGCTTAAGAGTCACGACGGGGGGCCCGATGCGGCCGATTGCGATCGCAAGCGTCGTGCTGGCCCTCGCAGCGGGGCCGGCCGCGGCGCAGACCGCGGGCCAGCCGCTGGTCACAGTCAAGCCGAAGGCCTCGTCGGCCAAACCGGCCAATCCCGCCAAACCGCCTCACATGGCCAAGCCCGCGTCGACGCCGGAAGGCCGTTCTGCCGCGGCGCTGGCACTGTCTGCCGAGCCCGTGTTTGACGAAGGCACCTATCAGCGCCTCAAAGAGGCGCTGCTCAGCTATTCGGCCATTCAAGTGCGCGGCGGCTGGCCTAATCTCGCTGCCGACGCCCAGCTCGCGCCGGGTGCGAGCGGGCCGAGCGTCACCTTGCTGCGCCGGCGTCTCGCCATCACCGAAGATCTGGGCGCCGAACGCGAGGCCGGCGATACTTACGACGCCGCCGTCGGCGAAGCCGTCAAGCGGTTCCAATTGCGCCATGGGCTGGAGCCGACCGGCAGCGTCAACGCGCCGACACTGCGCGCGCTCAATGTCCCGGTCGCGGCCCGCATCAAGCAGCTCGAAGCTTCGCTGGAGCGCCTGCTCGGCATGGATTTCATCTTCGCCGAGCGCTATGTCGTGGTGAATATTCCGGCCGCCTTCGTCGAGGCGGTCGCCCGCGACAAGGTCGAGCGGCGTTATCGCGTCATCGTCGGCAAGGTCGACAAGCCGTCGCCGACGCTCACCGCCTACATTACCGCGATCAATCTCAATCCGACCTGGACCGTGCCGCTTTCCATCACCAAAAAAGAAATCTTCGCCCGCATGCGCAAGGACCCAAGCTATATCAGCCGCATGCACATGCGCATCCTCGGCGCCCACGACGAAGAGTTCAGCCCGCAAGCAGTCGACTGGTCGTCGGACCGTTCGCCCAACTTCACCGTCCGGCAGGACTCCGGCAACTACAACGCGCTCGGCAATCTCAAGATCGATATGCCCAATCCCTATTCGGTGTACATGCACGACACCGATTCGCGCAGGCTGTTCGCCAACGACTACCGCTTCGACTCGCACGGCTGCACGCGGGTCGACAATGTGCGCGATCTCGCCGCCTGGATATTGGACGACGTGCCCGGCTGGAATCGGGCCGCGATCGATGCCGGCATCGCCGCCGGCGTCCTCAAGGTGATCAATCTGCCGCGGCGCATGCCGGTGGCCTGGGTCTATCTCACCGGCTGGATGACCCACGACGGCACCATCAACTTCCGCGACGACGTTTATAAGCACGACGAGGAATTGGACCGCGATGCGCTCGCCGACGCAGCGGCGGGCGGCTTCGTCGTACCGGTGCGGCAGGCGGTGAAACAGATTTCCAATCTCGACAGCCGCTGATGCGGCTTGGTCACGAGCGGACGGGTCCTCTCGTGGACAATCGACAAGGAGTCGCGATGTCCAAGTCATTTTCGCCTAAGTCGGTCTGCCTCTTATCGCTGCTGTTTGCCGGCCTCGTCGGCATGCCGGTGCACGCGGCCGACGAGCCTGACCTGATCTTCAAGCGTTCGACGGTGTTCAAATTCCTCACGCCGAACGACAAGCTCGCCACCTATGGCATCGACGATCCCGAGGTCGAAGGCGTCGCCTGCCATTTCACCGTTCCCGAGCGCGGCGGCGTGAAGGGCTGGATCGGCGTCGCCGAGCAGGTATCGGACATTTCGCTCGCCTGCCGGCAGATCGGCCCGATCCGCTTCAAGGCGAAATTCGCGCAAGGCGAGGACATGTTCCGCCAGCGCCGCTCGATGTTCTTCAAGAAGATGCAGATCGTGCGCGGCTGCGACGCCAAGCGCAACGTGCTGGTCTACATGGTCTATACCGACCGCCTCATCGAAGGCTCGCCGAAGAATTCGACCTCGTCGGTACCGATCATGCCCTGGGGAGCGAACGATCAGATCCAGAAGTGCGAGGACTTCGTCGAGAAGTAGCGGGTGAAGAAAACGTAACCCGAATGGAAGCGAATCCGAGGCCAGTTTCGCGGCACTGAGGGCGGCAAATGCGATGGCGTGCGGTCAGTTTCAGAACGGCGACTTACGTTTCTCCGAGCGATGCCGTCGAACAGGGTAGGCCTCTGTGCTGAAGACGACGCCAGTAATATGGTGCACCTCTATGCTGGTTAAGTCGAGATGCAGCGTCACCTCTCTACCATCAGTATCGTGCGTCCCAGATATTGATGACAGAAGCACACGACGAAGAGAGGTGTCTTTTGCCTCTCCGGCCTCAGGCGGCTCAGGCGGCGGAACTTCCTCCCACACCCAATAGTCAGTCTCTCGTCCCTCGTCGGTGTCTTGATAAAGTTGCGCGCTGATTTCTGTTTTCGGCGGCAGCTCCATCTCTCGCACGCGCGCTGCATGCCGAAAAAGTACAACATTCTGTGCGTTGCTGCCGGCCTGCGCTGAAGGGTAAACAATGCCGTCGAGTTTGATTTCTGTCGCAAGGTAGTCGGCAATAGCTTGGGTGATCAGATAGTTCGACGGCTCATCATTGGGCATCACGGGCATGGTTATGCGCCGACTAAGGTGTCCAAGGAATTTGGCCTGTTCCAAATGGCGGATGTAACCCCCGTCGAAGATGCTGCCCTTAACGAATACGGATTGAAGGGCCGCAACATCCAGCAAACGCATAGGGCGCAGCAGATCGAATTTTCCAATGACAACTCGGCTGCCGACTGGCGGTCGAATTTCCGCAAGAGCAACGGTTGGTTCGGTGGCGCCGTAGAATACCGAGATGCCGCGAGCGTTCATTCGACCGGCTGTCGCCATTTCAAATGGTGGCGGCCCGATCTCGATGTCCGGGCGCTCAAGCGCCTTCTCCAAAGGTTCGGACGATTGAAAAACGCGGGCGCGATAAAGCGAAGAAAGCGCAAGGCCGGGACCGGCTTGGATAACCACCCTTCGGCCATCGCGCGTCTCATGATCGGCAAGGCCTTCGAAAACGCTCCCGAGCGTTGCTTGCGCGCGTTTGTTAAAAAAGCGCGTCTCGGTCTTCAGACTTTGTTCAAAGCCCCACCACTCTTCGCGGAATTCAATGTCATTCGGCCCTTTTTCTTCGTAGTAAGCCTCGGAATCAAATTCACATTCCTCTCCCATCGCCGCCATATCAAAATCAGAATGCCGCTCTTCCAATACTTTCTGAACGTCCGTTGCTGGCGCTTCTTCAATCTCAGCTGCGTTCGCAATTGCCCACACTGCTGGCTCGCCTTCGCGCTCCCAGTCGTAGTCCCCTTCCTTCAACATCATGTATTCAAGAGATGACGGCTCTGTAGAGGTTCGGCGATAGTGCTCCTCGAAGGCACCCTCGACGCGATCTGCCAGTTGCTCAATTGATATGCTCTTGCGCTGTTTACCGCAGTAGGCGCACGTTGCCGCTTCGCCTTCCTTCTCGATCTCGGCGCGTAAAAATTCCTCGCCAACGCAGGCGAAGCAGATGTGCTTCACTTCGGGGGTGTCACTGTCGGACAGTGTAGGCTCAAGCTGGTTCGACATGGCTGCGGAAGCGTTGGCCGGCAACTTAAGGTAATGTGGCGACCTCTAACCTTCAAGGATAGTGGTCTGAGCTCCCTTCATTCGGTGTGACCTCTCGCCATCGCGCGCTCCCAGGCAGTTGAGGAATTCGATCACTGTGCGTCGGCTTTGGTGCATATTCTGGCCCATCGAGGGGCGTTGCTCGGCGGCGCCTATGATGTAGTTGGACGCGCCGAGCCCCAGTGGTCGAGATGAGCCATGCCGTTGCAAAATCGAGTGAGCCCCTTCGGAGAGCTATCTGCGTCGTCGGCGCGCGGGTTGTTCATGGGCAACCGCGGCGGGCGATTTTACACCGATGCGAAGACGCTGACGGCGCGGCGCTGGGCGTCGCGGCAATGGATCTGCTGCGTGCTCGACTTCAAGGGCCGCCGGCGCGATGTCTGGGGCCGTTTCTACACCGAGCTGTTTTTTCTTGACGAGCCGACCGCGCTGGCGGCGGGACACCGGCCCTGCTTCGAGTGCCGCCGCAGCGATGCGGAGGCTTTTGCCGAGACGTGGCGAGAGGCGCGCAGGCGCGGCACGCGGCCTTCCGCCGGCGAGATGGACGAGGTGCTGCACGGCGAACGCCTCCAGGGTCGCGGCAAGCGCCAGCACCGGCGCAATCTCGACGAACTGCCCGACGGCGCATTCGTCGCGCTGGAGCAGGGAGCCTTCGTGGTTCGCCGCGATGCGCTGCTGCGCTGGACGCCAGATGGCTACGATGCCCGCACACTGCGGCCGCGCGGAATCGCCGTCGATGTGCTCACCCCGCCGGCGATCCTGGCGGTTCTGTCAGCCGGCTACCAACCGCGCTGGCATCCGAGCGCGAAAGATTAGCTCTCATCGCCGTGTTGCATTCGCGGCTCTTTCTCACCCCCGCGACCGCTCCCACGCAATCGCGACGATCGCCGCCATGATCGCCTGGCTGGCGACGATGGTAGCGACGCAGCCGGTCCAGCCGGCGGCGTCCCAGACAAAGCCGACGAGAAAGGCGCCGGCGCTGCCGCCGATATAAAAGCTCGAGGCGTAAAGCCCGGCGGCCGCCGAGCGCCCTTCCTTGGCGATGGTGATGACGTAGCCGGTGGAAACCGCCTGGCACGATAGGCCGCAGGTGGCGCAGAGCGTCAGTCCGATGACGATCACCGGGACGGGCGGGGCGAGCAGCATGAGCGTACCGGCCGCCCACAGCGCGATGATGCCGAGCACGAAGCGGCGGCGTCCGAACAAGGCGATGGCCCGCCCGACCCACGGCACCACCAAACTGCCGCCGAGGTAGCTGGCGAACAGCGCACCCAGCAGCGTCGGCGTGAAGAAGTACGGCGGTGCGGCGAGGTGAAAGCTCACATAAGTGAAAGTGGCGATGAAATTGAACAGCACGCCGAAGCCGACGGCATAGATGGCAAGCAGCCGCGGGTTGCGCAGATGCGCCAACATTTGCCGCGCCGAGGCAAAAAAACCGTCGGAGCGGACGAAGCGGCGCTCGCGCGGCAGCGCGACGGTGACGACAAGTCCGCCGGCCAGGGTGAGCAGGGCCACGGCGGCAAAAGAAACGCGCCAGCCGAGCAGATCGGCCACCGCGCCGGTGACGAACCGGCCGCAGAAACCGCCGACGCTCGATCCGGAAATAAACAGCCCGGCGACGCGCGGCACGTCGGCTGGCGGCCATTCGTCGCCGACATAGGCGACGGCGACGGTGAAGATCGGCGGTAATAACAGCCCCTGCACGAAGCGCCAGAACACAAGTTGCGGCACGCTGGTCGCCAAAGCCATGATCAGCGTCGGCACCACGATTGCGAACGCGGCGGCGGTGATCAGGCGCTTACGGCCGAGAACGTCGGCGAGCGCGCCGGTGAACGGCGCGGTGAGCGCGATCGCCCCGGTGCCAGCAGTCATCAGCGCGCTGATGTCGCCGGCGCCGACGCCGAATTCGAGCGCCAGCTCGGGCAGCAGCGCCTGCGGCGAATAAAGATTGACGAAGGCGGTGAAGCCCGCCGTGGCAATGGCGAGCGCGCGAAAATCCAAGGCCATGCCGCATTATGCGTGACGCCGGGCGCTAAAGCATCCCTGCGCAGGGAATGCGAGGCGCGCCCCGGTGCATAACGGCCGATGCATTGGCGCACGGTTCAGAACTGAATTCTAACTGCTGCGCCGGCAGCGGACTGTTCGCGCGTCGCTGCGGCGAGTTCTCACGCCGCGGACTTGCGCCGGTGAATGTCCTTGACGTCGGCGAAGGAAATGGCCGGATTGTGCTCGGCGGTATATTCGAGGTTGAAGGCATTGCGGGCGAGGAAGACAAGATCGCCGTCAAAATCCTCGGCAATGGACGAGTGAAAGCTCGCCACGAATTGATCGAGCATTTTGCGGTCGTCCGCCGCGAGCCAGCGCGCGAACTGAAACTCGGGCGTGTCCCAGCCGATCTCAAGCCCATATTCGGCGGCGAGCCTAGCTTGCAGCACGTCGAGCTGCAATTGGCCAACCACACCCACCAGGGCAGGGGACCCATCCGTCGGCCGGAAAACCTGCGCGACGCCTTCCTCGGCCAGTTGCTGCAGCGCCTGCTTCAGCTTCTTGGCGCGCATGGCATCGGGCAAACGAACCCGCCGCAGAATCTCCGGCGCAAAATTCGGCACGCCGGCAAAATTGAGATCCTCGCCTTCGGTCAGGGTGTCGCCGATGCGCAGCGTGCCGTGGTTGGGAATCCCCACCACGTCGCCGGCATAGGCTTCCTCGGCGAGTGCGCGATTTTGCGCAAAGAAAAATTGCGGCGCGTGCAGGCTGATGGTTTTTCCGGATCGCACCTGCTTGACTTTCATGCCGCGCACGAGCTTGCCGGAGCAAAGCCGGACGAAGGCGATCCGGTCGCGATGGTTCGGGTCCATGTTCGCCTGGATCTTGAAAACAAAAGCCGACAGGCTGGGTTCGGTGGCCGCCACGATCCGCTTGTCGGCCGCCTGCGCCCGGGGCGGCGGCGCCATCGCGGCGAGCGCATCGAGCAGATCGCCGACGCCGAAATTCTTCAGCGCGCTGCCGAAGAAGATCGGCGTCAAGTGGCCTTCGGCGAAAGCCTGTTGGTCGAATCGCTTGCAGGAATGACGCACCAAGTCGAGTTCGCCGGCAAGGGTCGCCGCGTCGAGATTGGCATTCAAAGCGGTAATGTCGGCGATCGTCATTTCGCGGAGCCTGCCGGCGCTGCCGGCATCGCCATCGAGCAGGCGCACGCCGCCGGTCGCTACGTCGATTGTGCCGACGAAATCGCGCCCGCGCCCGGCCGGCCAGGTGATCGGCGCGGCGTCGAGCGCCAGCGTCTTCTCGATCTCGTCGATGAGATCGAGCGGATCCCGGCTCTCGCGGTCCATCTTGTTGATGAAGGTGATGATCGGAATGTCGCGCAACCGGCAGACCTCGAACAGCTTGCGCGTTCGCGGCTCGATGCCTTTGGCGGCGTCGATCACCATCACCGCCGAATCGACCGCCGTGAGCGTGCGATAGGTGTCTTCGGAAAAGTCCTCGTGGCCGGGGGTATCGAGCAGATTGAACACACGCCCGTTATACTCGAAGGTCATCACTGAGGTGACGACGGAAATCCCGCGCTCGCGCTCGACCGGCATCCAGTCGGAGCGGGTCGATCGGCGGTCGCGCTTGGCCTTGACCTGCCCGGCAAGCTGGATGGCGCCGCCGAACAGCAGGAGCTTCTCGGTCAACGTGGTTTTGCCGGCGTCCGGGTGAGAAATGATGGCGAAGGTGCGTCGCCGTTCAACCTCCGCCGCGAACGGCGACTGAGCGGGCGCGACTTCGGCGGCGCGAATGGGCTTGTTCATGGCGGACTGGATGTGGCAGTTCCAGCCATCGCTATCAAGGCCGGAGACTTCGGCGCGAGCGTTGGTCGTCGAGCGGCCTCCGGCGATGTCGAAGAGGGGCGAGTGGAAATGATGCCTCGGGATAGCGCCTGCCGTTCGTGCCTGATGACGTTCTTATGTTTTGTCCTGGCCGCGCTATTCGCGCCGCCGGCAATCGCATGGGAGTATTGGGGGGGCGACCCCGGCGGCACGCGTTTCTCGACAATTCCCCAGATCACTCCCGGCAATGTCGGCCAACTCGTCCGCGCTTGGGAGTTCCGCACCGGCGACCTGACGCAGCGCGACGCCAAGGTCATGGCGCGCACGAAGTTCGAGGCGACGCCGCTGTTCGTCGAGAACAGCCTGATCCTGTGCACGCCGTTCAACGAGGTGATCGCGCTCGACCCGGGGACCGGAGCGCAGAAGTGGCGCTTCGATCCCAAAGTCAGCATGACGCTGCGTCCTGCCAATCGCTACGATTGCCGCGGCGTAGCCTATTGGGTGGACCGGCAGGTGCCTTCGCAGGCGGCCTGTCGCGCGCGCGTCTTCATGGCCACCAACGACATGCGCGTCATCGCGCTCGATGCCGGGACGGGGAAACCCTGCTCGGACTTCGGCGATGGTGGCGAAGTCAAGCTCGACGTCGGCATGCCGCTGGAATGGCCGGGCGAGATGCAGATCACCTCGCCACCCGTGGCCGCGCGCGACGTGGTGGTCGTCGGTTCCTCGATTGCGGACAATCGGCGCACCGCGGCGCCGCGCGGCACCGTGCGGGCCTTTGATGCGCGCACCGGCGGCTTGCGGTGGACGTGGGATCCGCTCATCCATGAGGGCATCGAGGGCGGCGCGGCCAACGTCTGGGCGCCGATGTCGGCCGACGAGAATCTGGGGCTGGTGTTTCTGCCGACGTCCTCGCCGAGTCCCGATTTCTGGGGCGGCGGCCGGCCGGGCAACAACGAGCACGCCGATTCAGTGGTCGCGCTGCGGGCCGAGACCGGCGAACTGGTCTGGGTTTTCCAGACCGTGCATCACGACGTGTGGGACTACGATCTGCCGGCACAGCCGACGCTTGCCCGCATCGATACCGGCGCCGGGCAGCGCGACGTCGTTATCCAGGCGACCAAACAAGGGTTCCTGTTCGTGCTCGACGAGGTCACGGGCCAGCCGGTCTGGCCCGTCGAGGAGCGCCGCGTACCACAGGGCGGCGCCGAAGGCGAGCAGCTCTCGCCGACGCAGCCATTCCCGACGCACGTACCGACCTTGGTGCCTCAGCGCATTTCGGCCGACGATGCATTCGGCTGGATCAGCCGCGCCGCTTGTCATGACAAGTTGGCGCGCGCGCGCAACGAGGGGCTTTACACGCCGCCATCGACCCAGGGCACCGTGATTTTTCCCTCCACCGGCGGTGGCGTGAATTGGGGCGGTGTTGCCTTCGATCCCGTCAAGCAAATTCTCTATGCCAACACCTTGCGGTTTGTGCACATCGTCACGCTGATCCCGGCGGCTGAGGCGCGTGGCTTCAAGCCGGCGCCTGGACAGGATTTCGGGCCGCAGCGCGGCGCCGCTTTCGCCATGACGCGCGCGATCGTGCGCTCGCCGCTCGGCACACTGTGCAATCCGCCGCCGTTTGGCGCTCTGGTCGCGGTTGATCTCAAAGCCGGCAAGATGCTGTGGCAGTCGACCCTGGGCACCACGGAAGATCTGGCGCCTTTAGGACTGCCGTTTCCGTGGGGCACACCCGTCGCTAGCGGCGTGGTGGTCACTGCAGGGGGCTTGGTTTTCACCGGCGCCCTCGATGCGTATTTGCGCGCCTTCGATGCCAGGACCGGCGCCGAGCTGTGGCTAGGCCGGCTGCCGGTGCCCGGCGTCGCCAATCCGATGACCTATGCGTGGCAGGGCGAGCAATACGTCGTCATAGCCGCCGGCGGCCATTCCGAGGCCGGCACGTCGATCGGCGACAGTGTCGTCGCCTTTCGTCTGGCACGAACGAATGAGGCGCCTTCGCTGTGGTCGCGCACGATCGACCGGCCCGGCGGCCGGCTCTATGCGCGCATCGTGGTGATGGCCGTCGCACTCGCGCTTGCAGTCACGCTAGCAGTTGCCGTGCGGCGGCGCTGGCGGCGGCAAGCGAGCGCGGGTTGAAATCTAAGGTGTCGGCATCGCCGGCGTGGTGGTCTCATCCTTGTCGCGCACGGTGCGAAGTTCGTACCAGAGCGCGTTGAGAATGCCGACCGAGGCCGCGAGCCCGAGGCCGAGGATCCATGAAAAGTACCACATCGTTTGGTCTCCGCTGTCTCAGTAGGCCGTCGAGCCGGCGTTCTCGATGGTTGCCTCGCTGACCTTGCCCCATAGCACCCGATAGACCCAGGCGGTGTAGGCGAGCACGATCGGCAGCAACACGACGGTCGCCAGCAACATGTTGCGCAGCGTTGCCCTGCTCGACGACGCGTCGAACACCGCAAGCGCATCGCCGGGATGGGTGCTCGACGGCAAAATGATCGGGAACATGGCCAGGCCGACGGTGGCAATGATGCAGGCGACGCCGAGCATGGAAATCAGGAATGTTAACCCGGCATGCCGTGTACGGAAACCGATGGTTGCCAACAGCGACGCGGCAATGCCGAGCGCGGGCACCGCGGACAGCCACGGCGTGTGGCGGAAGTTTTGCAGCCACGCTTGCCCGTTGACGACCACCGTTTTGCCGAGCGGATTGGACGGGCCATCCCACACGATCGGGCTCGTGACCTCATAGCCGCCGAACAAGCCAAGCCAGATCAGCACGCCGCCGCCGGCAAAAAGGATCGCGGCGACGAGCGCCGCCAGCGCGCCGATGGCCGCCGCGCGATCGGCCACCGGACCTGCCGCCTTCAAGGTGAGCCAAGCCGCTCCGTGCATCACCAGCATGGCGAGGGAAACCAGCCCGCAATAAAGCGCCAGCGGATTGAGTAACCCGAACAGCGTGCCTTCGTAGATCGGACGCAGATCGTCGGTGAAATGGAACGGCACGCCCTGCAAGGTGTTACCGACCGCCACGCCGAAGATCAGCGCCGGCACGGCGCCGCCAACGAACAGCGCCCAGTCCCAGTTCCTGCGCCACGTCTTGCTCTCGCGCTTTGACCGATACTTGAACCCGACCGGCCGCAGGATGAGCGCTAACAACACCAAAAACATCGCCAGATAGAAGCCGGAGAAGCTCAGCGCATAGAGCGCCGGCCAGGCCGCGAAGATCGCGCCTCCGCCGAGAATGAACCACACCTGATTGCCTTCCCAGACCGGGCCGACGGTGTTGATCGTGACGCGCCGTTCCGTGTCCGTCTTGGCGACGAACGGCAGCAGCGCAGCGACGCCCATGTCGAAGCCGTCAGTGGCGGCGAATCCGATCAGCAGGACGCCGAGCAGCACCCACCAGATCAGGCGCAACGTGGCGTAGGCGAAAAGTGTCTCGATCATGACTTTATTCCCTTGCCTCTGCGCTCAACGGATTATTCGGCGGGCGCCGTTGCGCCGGGGCTACTCGCGATCTTGGCGAGAACCCCGAAGCCGCCGGCGCCGGCAATGAACGCGTCAGGTCCCCTTTTGATCGCCTGCAGCATCAACCTCACTTCGATGACGGCGAGAATGGCGTAGATCAAGGTGAAGCCGACGATGGTGATTGTCAGGTCGAAGACACTGAGCTCGGATGTCGCCAGGAAGGTCGGCAGCACGCCGTCGATGATCCAGGGCTGGCGGCCGAATTCGGCGACGAACCAGCCCAGTTCCGCGGCTAGCCACGGCAATGGCAAGGCGACCAATGCCATCCGAAACAGCCAGCGCGGCGCTTCCGCCTCACGCATCGTGTACCAGAGCGAGATCAGGAATACGGCGAGCAGGATGAAGCCGAACAGCACCATGAAGCGGAAAGTAAAAAACAGCGACGGCACGCTGGGCACAGTCGACCACGCCGCGTCTTCGATCTGCTGCGGCGTCGCCTGCAGCGGATCGTCGACATACTGCTTTAATAGTAGCGCATAGCCCAGGTCTTTGCCGGCGTCCTCGAAGGCGGAACGCGCGGCAGTGTCGGCATGATCGGTCTTCAGCTTCTGCAGCGCGGCGTAGGCGGTCAGGCCGTTTTGAATATGAGCTTTCGACGACTGCACCAGATCGAGAATTCCGGGGATTTGCTCATCGATCGACCGTGTGCCGATAAGGCCGATCACCCACGGAATGCGGATGGCGTAATTGGTGGCGTGCTCCTGCATGTCCGGCAGGCCGAAGGCGGTGAAGGACGCCGGCGCCGGTTCGGTCTGCCACATCGCCTCGATGGCGGCGAGCTTCATTTTCTGGTTGTCGGTGATGGTGTATCCGCTTTCGTCGCCCAGCACGATGACCGAGAGGGCGGAGGCGACGCCAAATGCCGAGGCGATCACAAACGATCGCTTGGCGAGATCAATGTGCCGGCCGCGGAGGATATAGAACGCGGAAACGCCGAGCACGAAGGCAGCGCCGCAGACGTAGCCCGCCGATACCGTGTGCACGAACTTCGCTTGCGCGGTCGGGTTCAACAGCACGGCCGCGAAGTCCGACACTTCCATGCGCATGGTGTCGGGATTGAAGACCGCGCCGACCGGATGCTGCATCCAGCCGTTGGCGATGAGAATCCACAGCGCCGACAGATTGGTGCCGAGCGCCATCAGCCAAGTCACGGCGAGGTGCGCCCGCGGCGACATCTTGCCCCAGCCGAAGAAAAAGATGCCGACGAAGGTCGCTTCCAGGAAGAAGGCCATCAATCCTTCGATGGCGAGCGGCGCGCCGAACACGTCGCCGACATAATGGGAATAATAGGCCCAGTTCATGCCGAACTCGAATTCCATGGTGATGCCGGTGGCGACACCAAGGACGAAATTGATGCCGAACAGCAGGCCCCAGAATTTGGTCATGTCGCGCCAAATGGTCCGCCCCGTCATCACGTAGACGGTCTCCATCATCGCCAGGAGTATGGAAAGCCCCAGCGTCAGCGGCACGAACAGAAAGTGGTACATCGCCGTCAGCGCGAACTGCAGCCGCGAAAGCTCCACGAGCAACGGATTGGTCATAAGGAGCTCCTTTCCCAGGCTCGGCCGAGTAGACCACCCGTGACCGATACTTCCTTGATCGAGATCAAACAGTGGCCGCCGGGGCCGATGCATGAAGGTCAGATGCGTGTGTCGAAGGATGCGAAGCGGTCGCGGCGCCGGGAAAATGGGGATCCCGCTGCGCTCGGTCTTGCGCGCGATCTCGCCAGCCCCGGCCTGCGCGCAACGCTGGTATGGCAAATCGTAAGATCGCTGTTTCGTCTCAGTTTCGCGGGATTGATGGCGATCTTCGCCGGGCAAATGATCGCGGATGGAACTTTCGCCGCCGCGGCGCTGGCGGGCGCGATTGTCAGCGTCGCTGCGGCGAGTTGCGCCGGTTACCTCGGCGACCTGCGGGCTGCGCGCGCCGAACGGGATGTCGTCGACGCCTTGCGAACTGCGTTGCGGGGCGTGCTCGCCCAAATGGCGCCGGCGCGTGTTCGTTTGCGACAGGCCGGCGCGCTCATCGCCGGATTACAGTGCTATCCCGAAGCGCTAGCGAGCCTGGTAATCGGCTACGCTGCAGCCAGATCGATGCTGGGGATCGGGCCGCTGCTCGCCGCCGCAGCGGTCGCCTTCGTATCCTGGCAGGCGGCGCTGGCGCTTCTCCTCGCCGTTCCGATCATGATCGTCTTCTTTGTACTGCTCGGTGCGGTGGCGGGCAGCAAGGCCGCGGCGCAGGAGCGGGCCTTCGGTCGCCTGGCGGCGCAGTTTTCCGATCGCATCCGCACGCTGCCAACCATCCTCGCCAATCATGCTCTCGGTCGCGAGCACGACAAGATCGAGCGACGCATGACGGCCTATGCCGACAGTACAATGAGCGTGCTGAATGTGGTCTTCCTCAACGCCGGCGTCATCGATTTCTTCTCGGCGCTGGCGATCGCTGTGCTGGCCGTATTCCTCGGCCTCGGTCATCTCGGACTTCTGCACGCGCCCGGCTTTACCGGGCTCGCCCTATGGCAGAGTTTGTTCATTCTGATCATTGCGGCCGATTTCTTCGTGCCGTTCCGCCGTTACGCCGAACAATATCACGCCAAGGCCGAGGGCGAGGCGGCGGCCAACGAGCTGCAATGGTATTTCGACGACACCGATCCGGCATCGGTGTATGACGGAGCAAGCGAGCCGAAGCCCTTCAGCTTCGCCGGCATCGACACGTTCGAGGTGGCGGAGCTTCCGGCCACCGGCTTGATCGTGATCTCCGGCCCGAGCGGAGCGGGAAAGTCGACCTTGCTTCGCATGTTGGCGGGGATCGAAGCCCCTTCATGCGGCGTTGCGGCTCTGCCGCAGGTCATGAGGGCCGGCTGCGTCTGGATATCGACCGACACTTACGTTCCGTCTGGAACGCTGGCGAATGCGGTCGCCTGGAACAGCGGCGGCGCCGATCGGGCCGGGCTCCGCCGCGCGGCCGAAAGCGTCGGCCTTCTCGATGAAGCATTGCTGCCGGGCGGCCTTGATGCCCGTATCGACGAGAACGGCACCAATCTGTCGGGCGGACAGCGCCTGCGCATCGGGATCGCTCGCAGCCTGATTTCCGGCGGCATGGTCTTCGCGGATGAGCCGACGGCGAAACTTGACCCGACGACGGCGAAGCTTATTCGGCAAGTCCTGGTCGAGATGGCCGAATGGCGTCTGGTCGTGGTCGCGACCCATGACGAGCGGCTGATCGAAGCGGCCGACCGGCATCACCGTCTGCAACTGCGGAAACAGCGTGACAAGGCAATTGCCGCATGAATGTTGTCGCACCGGTTAAATTGACCGCGACAGTTTCGGTTGGAAAATCCGTGCGGCAAGGCCCCATGGCGCCATGGCGCCTGACCCTGCTGCTCGCTCTAGCGGCGATGGCGTCCGGCATTCTGCTCACGGGCGTCTCTGTCTGGTTCCTTGGCGCCGTGGCGATCGCGGGCTTGGGACCGGTCGCGGCGGCGCTGACCTTTAACTTTCACACGCCCGCCGCCCTTGTGCGCCTCTTCGCGCTCTCCAAGACCGTCTGCAAATACGGCGAGCGCGTCTTCGGACATCGGGCCGCGCTGCTCGATCAGGTGCGACGGCGCTCCACCTTGTTCGCGGCCATGGCGCATGCGCCAAGCACCCGCGCCGTTGGCTGGCAGCTTGGCAATCAAGATCGTCTCTCCGATTACATGGAGGACGTCGAAGACGTCGATTACGCGCGCTTGCGCGTAGCTTTGCCGGCGCTGGCGCTGATGGCGGGAACGACGGTGATGGTCGGGGCGACCACATGGCTGGCCACTGCGGCGCTGATCCCGATCGCGGCACTATCGACCATCGTGGTCATGATGCTGCGGCGTGCGATGCACGTTGTCAGTGATCACCGGACCGCGGTGCGATTCTCGCAACGAGGAACCGGCCGCGTGCTCGGCGCGGCGCTTGCTGCCGTCGTTCCGCTCAAGGCCGAGCGGGCCCTCGCCAAGGTCTTGGCGGCGGCCTTTGCGGGTTTCAGCGCCGCAGCCGGCCAACAGGCGGCGCAGCGCCGCGAGCTTGCCCTGCTCGATATGGTCGCCGGCCTTGCCGGTCCCGTGGCGGCGCTGAGCGTTCTGGCCGCGGCATGGCATGCCGGCAGCCGCGGCAGCGTGCTTCTCGTTCCGGCGTTTCTGGCCTTCGGCTGGCTGACGCTCGGTGAGACGGTGTTGGGCATCTCCCGCATCGTGCTCGGGCGGGTTCGCGAACTCGCCGCCAGCGAGGGACTGCAGCGCTGGACCGCGGCCTCCGGCGCCGATGGCGTGTCGCTTTCCCTTGCCGCGTTACAGAGACTGGTTCTGACAAACGTTCCCCGGCAAACCCCCGACGGCCGCGGGCTCGGTGAACCGGTGAATCTGACGCTCGAAGCCGGCCGCCCGACCGTGCTTATCGGCGCGAGCGGCGCAGGAAAAACGACCCTGCTCAAGCAAGTTGCCGGTTGGATCGGCGACGATGATGTCGGCCGTTACACCGGCGATGGTGTCGTGTTGCTGGCGGCGCGCCGCCGCGCCATGTCACACCTGTGTCTGCATGACGCCGCGATTCTTTCCGATACGATCCGCGAGAATCTCTTCGCGTCCAATGCCGCCGATTCGGAATGCTGGGAGGCGCTTGCGGCTGTCGAACTCGACAGCCGCATCGCGGCAGCGGGCGGCCTCGACGCCTGGATCGAACAGGACATGCTGTCGCTCGGCGAGGCGCAACGGCTTAATCTCGCCCGTGCGCTTTTCAGCGAGGCGCCGCTGGTTCTGCTTGATGAGCCCGTCGAGCACCTCGATGCCGAGCAGGGTTCGCGAATCCTGAAGCGGGTTTTGCGTCAGTTGGCCGACCACGTCGTCGTCTATTCGAGCCACGACGCGCAAGCGGCGCCCAACTCGTTTCAGCTGACTTAGGCGCCAATCAGCCGAACGGCTTGATGCTTTCGGCCACCGAATCGGCGATGTGCTCCTTGGAGACAATGCCGATGATCTCGGACGGGCGGCCGCGGCCGCCGTCCTTCACCACCACCGCCATGGCGGCGTTCATGCCGCGTGAGGCGTCTAGAGCTGCCGGATCGAGCTGAAGTCCCAGTTGGAACCGCTCGGATTTTCGCCGATCCTGATCGTGGTATTGCTGACGAAGGTGTAGGGCGGCACCGGCAGATTGTAGGGTGCCGGCACGCCTGAAAAGACGCGTCCCGCCGGATCGTATTTGGAGCCGTGGCAAGGGCAGAAATAACCGCCGGGCCAATCGGCGACCGGCGTCGTCGCGTTCGGCTGCGGATAGAACAGCGGGATGCAGCCGAGATGCGTGCAAATGCCGACCAGGACGCCGAATTCCGGCTTGATCGAGCGATGCCAGTTGGTCGCGTAAGGAGATTGCTGGACCTGCTGGGAATTCGGATCGGCAAGCACCGCGATCAATTTGGGATCCTGCAGCGTTTTCAGCGTCTCCGGCGTGCGGTGAAACACGAAGACCGGGCGTTCGCGCCAGCGGACGACCACCTGCTGGCCCGGCTCGATCTTGCTGATGTCGAGATCGACCGGGCCGCCGGCCGCCAGTGTCGAGGCGTCGGGGTTCATCTGGCCGACCAGGGGGACCAGGGTCGCTACGGCACCCACCGCGGCGACGGTGCCGGTTGCGATATAGAGGAAATCGCGGCGCGACGGTTCTTCGGGGTGTTCGATGCCTTCCGCGGTCGATGCACTGCTCGCCATGGTCGCGCCTTTCTCCGCCTACGGTCCCCGCGCTTATATTGGCGCCGACTAGCCTCCGTCAATCAAGGAGCCGCGAGGGCCGCCCGGGCCCGCGCCAAGGTGGCTGCGGGCGTTCCGGAAGCGTCGATCCGCGTCCAGTCGAGCGCGCCCAGGTCGTAGCGCTCCTGCATCCGCGCCACCGCCGCGTCGGCGTCGGAGGCATCGCGCGCGCGCCCGCCAACGCGGCTGAGCCGGGTCGCGAGGCTCGCGGTCAGGAATAGTCCGCGCAGCGGACGATGCGTGGATTTCGCCACTTCGGCCATGGCGGCGCGTTCTTGCGGCTGCGCGAAGACGGCGTCGACGATCACCGAATGGCCGGCGGCAAGGATGCGCCGGGCCTTGTCGGCGAGCTTGCCATAGACGTGGACGGTAGCTTCGCCGCCATAAGCCTCGGCGGGTAATTTCTCGGTCTCGCCGACGCCGAACAGCGCCTTGCGCTCGACGTCCGAGCGCAAGATCACCGCGCCGGGCATGGGCTCGAGGAACGGTGCCAGCGCCCGCGCGAGTTGCGTCTTTCCAGTGCCGGACAGGCCGCCGACGGCGATGAATGTCGGCGCGGCCGGCGCGATCGCCCGCAGGGCGAAGGCGAAATAGGCGCGCGCGGCACGCCCGATCGCCGGGTGCTCGTCTGCGTGCGCCCGCTCCATCCGCGCTACCGTGACCTTGGCGCGGATGGCGGCCCGCATCGACAGAAAGAACGGCAGCGCCGCCAGCGCGTCGAGGTCTTCAGTGCGCCGCATCTCAGCGAGGTAGCGGTTGAGCACGATATTCGCCGCCGGCGTCAGGCCGCGTTCCAAGAGGTCCATTAGCAGGAAGGCGAGGTCATAGAACACGTCGCCGGAGGCGATGATGTCGCTGAATTCGATGGCGTCGAACAGAACCGGCTTGCCGTCGATCAGCGCGATGTTGCCGAGATGAAGGTCGCCGTGGATGCGGCGGACAAAGCCGCGGCGGCCGCGCTCGCGCAACAGCGGAACCAGGCGCTTATAGGCGGCGCGGCTGGCACCCGCCAGCGCGTCGATCCCGGCGGCCAGAAAGATATCCGGATATTGCCGGAAGGCCTCGACATGTTCGTCGATATAGGAGCCGAGCGCCGCAATCCATGCCTCCGCCGCGACGGCAGGCGCTTTGGCGTGCGCCGCGGCGACGGCGCGGCCGAGCGCGTCGGCCAAGGCCTCGTCGATGTCGGCGGCGAGGTGATCGAGCGTGCGCTTCTCGTCGAAGCGCCGCATCTCGACCGCCCACTCGACCGGCGCGCCCGCGCCGCCGATGGCAAGCTTGCCGCCGGCTTCGCGCGTGATCGGTACCACCCCGCGGTAGATTTCCGGGGCGAACGGCGCGTTGACCGCGAGCTCGGCTTCGCAGGCGCGCTGGCGCCGCTCAAGCGTCGAATAGTCGAGAAACGGAAAGCGCACGGCGCGTTTGACCTTGAGCGCGCAGTCGCCGGCGAGAAACACCGACGCCGCATGGGTGTCGATACGCTGCACTTTCGCGCCACCATGGGTCGCCGGGTCGGCGAGAAAGGCGAAGACTTCCTCCTGGCTGTCCGATTCGGCGGTCATGCAGCCAAAACCCCGTTGGCGGTATGCTATGGAGCGCGAAGTCCAAAAGACTGGACTACCGGCGCCGGTCGCGGCAATCAACGTTTACACCGCCGGCGCGGCGAATCGGCCGCGAATGACTCCCTGGAGATGCCGATGCGCGGTAAGGACAATATGCGGACCGCCGCCGAGGTTCTAATCGATCAACTGCGCATTCACGGCGTGCGCCACGTTTTCTGCGTGCCGGGCGAGAGCTACCTCGCGGCGCTCGACGCGTTTCACGACAGCGATCTCGCCATCACCGTGTGCCGGCAGGAGGGCGGCGCGGCGATGATGGCGGAGGCGGTCGGCAAGGTGACCGGCCGTCCGGGCGTCTGCTTCGTCACCCGCGGACCGGGCGCCACCAACGCGTCGCCTGGTATCCACATCGCGCGCCAGGATTCGACGCCGCTCGTCATGTTCGTCGGCCAGGTTGCGCGCGAAATGCGCGAGCGCGAGGCCTTCCAGGAACTCGACTATCGCGCCGTGTTCGGCTCGATGACCAAATGGACGACGGAGATCGACGATCCTGCGCGCATACCGGAGATCGTCTCGCGCGCGTTCCACACCGCGGCCAACGGACGGCCGGGACCGGTCGTGGTCGGCCTGCCCGAGGACATGCTGATCGAACGCATTGCCGCCTCGGATGCGCCGCCGTTCACGCCGATCGAGACCTCGCCGGGGCCTGCCGAAATGGCGAAATTGGCGCAACTCCTCGGTGCAGCCCGCGCCCCGATCTTGATCCTCGGCGGCAGCCGCTGGTCGCAAGCTGCTTCGGACGGCGTCGCGCGCTTCGCGCAGAAATATGCACTGCCGGTCTGCACGACGTTCCGCCGCCTGCACCTCTTCGACGCGCTGCATCCTTGTTACGCCGGCGATCTCGGCATCGGCCCCAATCCCAAGCTCGTCGACCGCATCAAAGCCGCCGACCTCGTGGTTCTGATCGGCGGGCGCATGGGGGAATTGCCGTCGCAGAGCTATACCGTGTTCGATATTCCGCGACCGCAGATGACCTTCGTCCACGTGCATCCGAGCATCGAAGAGCTCGGCCGCGTGTACAGTGCGCATCTGCCCATCCATGCCACGCCGACGGCCTTCGCTGCCGCGCTCGAGCATCTCGAGGTACCGGGCAGTTTGCACGGCCAGGCCGAGGCGGCGCATGCCGATTATCTGGCGTGGACGGAAAAGCCAACCGAGCAGCCGGGTGCGGTCAATCTCGGCGCGGTCATGGTGTGGCTGCGCGACAACCTCCCCGCCGACGCCATGCTGTGCAACGGCGCCGGAAATTTTGCGGCGTGGATTCATCGGTTCTTTCGCTTCCGCCGTTTCGGCCAGCATGTCGCACCGACATCGGGCTCGATGGGCTACGGCGTACCCGCTGCGGTCGCCATGAAGCGGCTGTATCCCGAGCGTCCGGTCCTCTGTATCGCCGGTGACGGCGATTTCCTGATGAATGGCCAGGAATTCGCAACCGCTGTGCAGTACGGCCTGCCGCTGACGGTCATCATTGCGGACAACGGCATCTACGGCACCATCCGCATGCACCAGGAACGCGAATATCCCGGCCGCATTATCGCAACCGAGTTGCGCAATCCGGATTTCCCCGCCTATGCCCGCGCCTTTGGCGGCTTCGGCGTCTCCGTCGAGCGCACGGCCGATTTCCCGGCGGCGTTCAGGGAGGCGCAGGCTTCCGGCCGGCCCGCGATCATCCGTCTCGCGATCGATCCGGAAGCGATCACGCCGGCCACGACACTCGCCAAGATTCGCGCCAAGTCGCTGGCGGGGAGGGGCGGGTAATCGTCCGTCATCGCGAAGGCGCAAGGGATGAATCCCAGAATCGAAGTTCATCCTTTGCTATAGTGCCGGCGCGATTCCCCTTCCGCGGTGCGCCATGCCTTACCGCCGCACAGAGAACGTCGCCCGCCGCTTGGCTGCACGCCACAACGCTATCATTGCCGCGGCGCGGCAGACGGCGAGCGAAGGCGGCATGGCGGCGGTGCAGATCGCGGCCGTCGCCGCCCGCGCCGGTATCGCGGCGGGGACGGTCTACCGCTACTTTCCGGCCAAGACCGACCTTGTCGCCGCGCTTTTGGCGGAAATTGCCGAACGCGAAATCGGCGCGCTGCGCCGTGCCGCGGACGCCGCGCCCGGCCCGCTGTCCGCGCTGTCGGCAGCGATCACGACTTTCGCCGGCCGTGCGCTGCGCGACCGCCGGCTCGCTTTTGCGGCGATTGCCGAGCCGGTCGACGCTGAACTCGACGCCGCACGGCTTGTGTTTCGTAAATCGCTCGCCGCCGAATTCGCTGAGCGGATCGCCGCGGCGGTGACAGCGGGCCACTTGCCCGAGCAGAATGCGACCCTTGCCGCGGCGGCGCTCACCGGACTTCTTGTCGAAGGGTTGATCGGTCCGCTGGCGCCCGATGCGTCAGGCCGAGAGCGCGACATCGTGCAGTCGCTCACGCTCCTCGCCTTGCGCGCGCTCGGGGTGGCCGATGCGCGCGCCCGCGGCCTCGTCGTGCAAACGAAGATGCCGACTGATTCTGGTGCGCCCTAAGAGGAAAGACGAACGACCGGCCTGGACAGGCCGGCCACTCGCCTCATCGCAACATGTGGCTCCTCAGCTGCCGGACCCTCCCGAAATCACCTCGCCAAACAGCTGCCAAGTGGTGCCGTCGAACTTCTCCAATTGCATCTGCTTGAAGGGGGCGTAATCGGTCGCGCTGGTCGAGATGCTAATGCCGGGCAGCGACATCGGCCCCACCAGACCGTGGAGGCTGGCCGCTTGCTTCATCACGTTCTCACGGGTGAGATTGTTGCCGCACGCCTTGAGCACATCGACCAAGAGGAACGCCACCCCGTAACCGTAAACGTTGTTGGCGTCGGCGACGCTGGCCGATGGATTATATTTCTTCATCCATGCCAGCCATTCCTTGAAGTCGGGCGCGTCCTGCCATTGCGGATCAGTCGGGTCCTTGCCGTAGGCCGCCGAGATGATGCCGATGCCCTTCTCGGGTCCAGCGGGCCTAAACACCGCCCCGACCGAACTCGATACGTTGGTCATAAAGTGCGTCGGCTTCCAGCCGATGTCGTAGACCTTGCGGATCGCCTGGGCGGCGAATTTGGGGATGGCTGCCGTCAGCAGAACATCGGCGCCGCTGCCCTGCAGCGACACGATTTGCGAATCGACCGTCGGATCCGTGGTTTCATAGGTCTGGGTGGCGATGATCATTTTGTCCGCCTTGTCACCCAGTCCTTCGCGTAGGCCGATGAGGTAGTCCTTGCCGAAATCGTCGTTCTGATAAAGCACCGCGATCTTGGCGTTCGGCAAATTCTTCAGGATGTAGCGGCCATAGATGCGCGCCTCGATCCGGTAGCTGGGCTGGTAGCCCATGGTCCAGGGAAAATGCTTGGGGTCGTTCCACTTGTCGGCGCCGGTGGCGACGAACAGTTGCGGCACCTTGTTGTCGTTCAGATAACCCTGGATCGCGGTATTGGGCGGCGTGCCGAGCGGATTGAATATGAAAAGAACCTGGTCTTCCTCGACCAGCTTGCGCACGACTTCGACGGTCTTCGGCGGGCTGTAGCCGTCGTCGCGAGTGATGAAGTTGATCTTGCGGCCATTGATGCCGCCCTGTTCATTGATCATGTTGAAGTAGGCAGTCTCCGCCTTGCCGATCGCGCCGTAGGCCGAAGCCGGGCCGCTATAGGGCATGGTGTTGCCGATCTTGATTTCGGTATCGCTGACGCCGGGTCCGTATTGGCCGGCGGCAAGAGCCAGTCCGCTCGTGAGAACGAGGCTGGCGGTTGCCAGGCCCCTCACGATGATCTGTTTCATTGTCATGACCTTCTCCCTTTGCACTCTTCGTTACTTACTCTGAATGTCCGGCCGACTGGGTTGAATGAGCCGCATCGACCGGGCGATCCAAGGTCCGAGCGAGCCGACGACGCCGCGCGGCATGGCGTACATGAACAGCAGCATCGCCAGCCCATAGATCGCCCCCGGGGCGGCGTCAGAAATATCATTGGCGAGATTGGGCACGAATTGAATGAAAAGTCCGCCGACAATCGCGCCGCCAATTGTCGCAATGCCGCCGACTGCGGAGCCTACCAGGAAAGAGATCGACAGGAATAGGCTATAGCCCTCGGGCGAAACGTAGCCGACGACGATGGCGGCGAGCGCGCCGGCTACGCCGGTGAACGCTGTGCTGGTGCCGAAGGCCAGGGTTTTGTAACGGGCGGTATGGATGCCCATGGCTGCCGCCGCGATCGGTTGGTCGCGGATCGCGACCAGGGCACGGCCGGTCCGGCCGTGGAGTAAGTTGGCAGCAATGCGTATCGCCAGCAGCAGAACGGCAAGAACCAGGAGATAGAGCCAACGATCGCGGTCGATGCCGAGGCTTGCCGGCGGCAGCGGCTTGACCAAGTTGATACCCTGCTGGCCGCCGGTCCAGTTGTCGAAGTATTTGAGCAATTGCGGCGTGGCCAGCGCCATCGCCAAAGTGACGAGCGCGAGGTAAGGGCCTTCGAAGCGCAGCGCCGGTAGTCCGAACAGCACCCCGAGCACGAAACAAATCAAAGCCGCAGGCGGAACCGTCGCCCAATAAGGCACGCCATAGTGATGCATCAGGATCGCCGCGGTATAGGCGCCGGCGGCGAAGAAGGCGCCGTGGCCGAGCGAGATCTGCCCGTTGTAGCCGGTCAGAATGTTCAGGCCGAGCACGGCAATGGCGTAGATCATCACCAAGGTCAGCTCGAACACGTGATACTTGCTGAGGCCGAACGGCAGCATGACAGCAAACGCGATCAGCACCAGTGCGCCGATCCATCGCCACGCACCGACGCTCAGCCCGGCATAGCGGCCAGCGGCATGCTCATCAGCGGCAACGGCGGTCGCACTTTCGTTCATCGTTACACCCGCCGCACGATCGCGGTGCCGAACAGTCCGTGCGGCTTGAACACCAGCACGAGAATGATCAACGCAAAAGCCACCGTCAGCTTGAGCTGGCTTGCGATAAGATAAGTGCCGACCAGATTTTCGGTGACGCCGACGATCAGCCCGCCGATCACGGCTCCCACCGGACTGGTGATGCCGCCGAGCAGCGCGCCGGCGAAGGCGTAAACAAGCACGCCGCCCATCATGTTGGGATCGAGGAATAATACCGGCGCCACCATGACCCCCGCCGCCGCGCCGATCGCCGCGGCCAGGCCCCAGCCGATGGCGAGCATGCGTCCCACCGGGATGCCGCACAGGCGCGCGGAAGCCGGATTCTGCGCGGCAGCGCGCATCGCCAGTCCGGTCGCGGTGAAGCGGAAGAATGCGAACAGCAAAAAGAGCATCACCAGCGTTACGCCGATCACTCCCAGGTCGCGGGTGGTAATCAGCGCGCCGAGCACCGGCCGGTCGGGAAACGGGCTCTGGAAATCCTGCACGGTGTAGCTGTAGATCCACCCCGCCAGCGAATTGAAGATCAGTGCCAAGCCGATGGTCACGACCACCGCCGCCAGCACCGGGGCGTTCTCGACCGGCCGGATGATAACCCGTTCGATCGCCATGCCGCCGAGGAACGAAACCACCAGGGTGATGACAAACGCTGCCCAGAATGACACGCCGCCGTTCACCAGGCTCCAGGCAATGTAGGCGGAAAACATCGCCATCTCGCCCTGGGCGAAGTTCACCAATTCGGTGGCCCGGTAGATCATCACCAACGCCAAAGCGAGACTCGCGTAAATGGCGCCGGCGGCGAATCCCGAGAAGATTTGCTGGGAGAACTGGTGCATCGAACGCCTGTCAATATCCGAGATAGGAACGGCGAATCTGGGGATCGTCGGCCAACGCTTTCGCGCTTCCCGATGCGACAACGTACCCGGTTTCGATGAGGTAGGCATGGTCCGCCAACTCCAGCGCGAGGGTGGCGTTTTGCTCCACCATGAGCACGCTCACGTGCTCCTCCCGCCGTATGCGCTCGACGATTGTGAAAATGTCCTCGACAATTTGCGGCGCGAGGCCGAACGACGGCTCGTCCAGCACCAGAAGGCGCGGCGCCATCATCAAGGCGCGCGCGATGGCCAGCATCTGCTGCTCGCCGCCGGACAAGGAGCCGGCTTGTTGCCGGCGGCGGGCGGCAAGAATCGGAAAATATCCGTACATGCGCTGCATGTTCGCGTCGGGCCGGCCGGCGCGGGTATAGGCGCCAAGGCGCAGGTTTTCCTCGACCGTCAAGCCGATGAAGGTTCCTCGCCCTTCCGGCACATGGGCCACGCCCAACGCTGCGATCTGTTCGGTCGTGCGCCGATCCAGCCGTTCGCCGGCGAACAGGATTTCGCCTTCGTTGCGCACCGTGCCGCAGATGGCGCGCAGCGTCGTCGTCTTGCCGGCGCCATTGGCGCCGAGCAGCACCGTCATGCCGCCTTCCTCGACTTCGACGTCAAGCCCGTGCACGACCTCGGACTGGCCGTAGAAGGCCTTGAGCGCGCGCAGCTGCAGGATCGGCGCCATCAGTGCCGCTTTCCCAGATAAGCCTCGGAAACCGCCGGATTGCCGCGAACTTCATCGGGCGACCCGTGGGCAATCACGCGGCCGAAATTGAGCACCACCACCTGATCTGAAAGACTCATCACCAGGCCCATATGATGCTCGACCAGGAGCACGGTGATTCCGAGCTGATCGCGGATCGAGCGGATCAGCGTGCCGAGCTCCGCCACCTCCTCGTGATTGAGTCCGCTGGCCGGTTCGTCGAGCAGTAGAAGGTGCGGGTGGGCGGCGAGCGCGCGCGCCAATTCCACGCGCTTGCGCGCGCCCAAGGAGAGACTCGCAGCCGGCTGTTCTGCGATGTTCGCTAGCCCAACGAAGGCCAGCATCGCGCGAGAGGTTTGCTCGAATTCGTGTTCCTCGCGTCGGGTGAATGGCAATGTCAACGCGTCGCTCAGGGGACCGTTGTGGCCGCGCGCGTGGGCGCCGACTTTGACGTTATCCAGGACCGACATCGAGGCGAACAACGTCGGGCTCTGGAAGGTGCGGCTGATGCCCAGGGCGGCAATGTCCGAGGGCGCGCAGCGGCCCAAGGACCGTCCCTTCAGCCGGATGTCCCCGCGCATCGGCCGATAGAGTCTGCTGAGGCAATTGAACAAGGTGGTCTTGCCGGCGCCGTTAGGCCCAATCAATCCCACGATCCGGCCTTCGCCCACCGAGAAGGTCACTGCTTCGAGCGCGACGATACCGCCGAAGCGCATGGTCACGTCTGCGATCTCCAGCAACGGCGGAGCCGAGCCGTCGCGCGGGCCAATCGCCACCGTCAGCGGTATTTCGGTCATGCAGGCCGAACCGCCATTTTGGACCCTTCCTCCTGGGCCCTGCGTGCCCGAATTTCTTGCGCTTGGATTGGCCTCCGGCGAGCCGAAACCCAGCGGGGGTCACGAGGGCCGTGCGAAAACGTGGCACGCCGCATGTCGGCGCGTCAACAACGTGCGCAAAATATTTGCGAGCGAAATCGGCAGGTTACCCCTGCGACGACGTGGAGGAGCGAGGTCAGAGTGCGGGTTGGCTTGAAGGTCCAGTGTGGCTACACGCTGCGCGGGAACTTCGAACCAAAATCAAAACTGGAGGCATTGATTCGCTGGCGTTTCTTTTGATTCCGAAGTTCGCATGAGAGCGTGCCGCAAACGCTTGCGAACTGCGGAATGGCAACACTAGTGCGACATCAGCACCGGGGCCGTCATCGAGCGCAGAATGCTGCGGGTCACGCCGCCGAGCACGAATTCGCGGAAGCGCGAGTGGCCGTAGCCGCCCATCACGATGAAATCGGTGCCGGCGTCGGCGGCATGGGACAGCAGCACGTCGGCGACATCGACGTCGCCGGCGACGGTGCGCTTGACATCCACCTTCAGCCCATGGCGAGCGAGATGCTGGGCCATGTCCACGCCTTCGATCTCGTCCTGCTTGCCGCGTTCGTTGGCGATGATGACCACCTCGACGCGCCCCGCCCGTTCCAAGAGCGGCATGGCGTCGGCGATGGCGCGCGCTGCCGCCCGGCCGCCGTCCCAGGTCACCATGACGCGATCGAGCCGGAGCGGCGCCTTCTGGATATAGGGCACGACGATGGTCGGCCGGCCCGATCCGAACAGGGCGCCTTCGACGATCACCTCTTCGACCGCACTGGTCTCGGGTTCGGCTTGGCCGACGATGGCGAGATCGAAGCGCCGCGCGATACGGCCGAACTGGTCGCCGACGCCGGCGAAGCTCGCGCCGAGCGTGAGCGGCTCGGCTGCGACCCCGGCGCGCGTGCTCGCCGCGACGAAGCGGTCGATGGCGGCCTTGGCCGCGGTGACATTGTCACGCTCCTGCGCCTCGACCAGTTCGGCGGGGATATAGCCCGCGCCCGACACCGGAACGATCGGGTCGTAGAGAAAGGCGATACCGGCCAGGTGCGCGTCGAACGCTGCGGCGACGGACACGGCATAGTCAGCGGCGGGGCGTGCGCCTCCACCGACGCTAAGATTGACAACGATGTCCTTGATCATGACGGCATCTCCTCGGTCGGCGGCGATCGGTCAATAACTTATGCCATGTTCCGCGCCGGCGACGTTTGAGCGAGATCAACCCGTTCGGCGCAACCTCCGGCTACTTCTTGATGTTGCCCTCGGCGTCGAACTGCTTGAGGTAAGCCCACAGGTCGTTGACTTCCTGCTCGTTTTTGATGCCGGCGAAGATCATTTTGGTGCCGGGGACCTTGGCCCTGGGGTCCTTGATGTATTCTTTGAAGTTGGCCTCGCTCCAGACGATGCCGGAATTCTTGTTGGCATCGGAATAGTTGAAGTCGGGCACGGCGCCGGCCTTGCGGCCATCGAGGCCGTTGAGTTCCGGGCCGATCTTGTTCTTCGCGCCGGGACCGATGCTGTGGCAGGGCAGGCACTTCTTGAACGCGTTCTGGCCCTTCTCCACATCTTGCGCCAGTCCTGTCGCTGTCGAAGCGGTGATCAATACGGCGGCTATGATCAGCGTCCTCACCATCATATCTCCCTTTCCCGGTTGGCCCGGCCGCACCTCGGCCGGTCATATGGGTATGTTCCTTTTGGGTTTTGCGCGTCAATAGGACCAGTGCCCGCATCCGGCTTGATTGCCTTGCCGGACGCCATAAAAGGCGAAAAGGATTGCAACCACGGGACGAACGTGATGTGGCGGTCACAGCGGCGGTTCAAAAGGATGGTGAAAGTCGTCTGCGAAGCGATGATGCGCGGCGAAGATTATCGGTCACCACTCATGCCGCGGCCCAAGGCAACGCATTCAACGCGATAAGTGTTGCTGCGTTCGGGCAATATTCCTTCCATGCGTCGCTCGCGGAATCACGCGCAAAGTCCCGAGCGCATCGCCGGTGATGTTCGCACATGATGCAAACCCGCTGCATATCCTGGACCGTTTGCGGTTCGATCCGGGCGATCTCATTGCGGTCGAGGTCAAGTGCCGTCATGCGCCGCAGCAAGAGGTCGGCTGCTGCGGGGCCAAACGTCGCTAGCGTACGGAGCTCGGAAGCAGACACCCCGACATCTTTGGCGATGCGCTCGACTTCCGCGTCGGCGAAGCATTGCAGCTCCGATTCGGGACCGCTTCTGGCCCAGCCTCGGCACCATTGCAGAAGGGCGTCGAACGCAGACCAGCTTTTATGTGCACTGGGCGGGGCTGACATTTCATCCTCCTCTCGCCGATTTTAAAGATATCAGACAATCGAGTGTCAGGGCTTTGACTTAGGTCAACTCGTGCCGCAGACGGCCCGGGACGCGATTTGACTTATGTCAATAATGTGTGCGCGGAAAGGTTGAAAGTATAACTTCGGAGCCGTTGAGGTTGATAATGGGCTCTCAAGAAAAACCCAAATCGGTTTTCACCGCGGCTCTGCAATGGTGCCGCGGCCGCTGCGGGTCAGTGACGGCCCGGGCACCACCCGGCCAAAACACTGCAAGCGCTGAACGGCCGTGCCGCGGCCTCGATACCCCGCCGCGGCGCTATTTCTTCGATGCCAGCTTGCTATTCCGCTGCATGGATCTGCTTGAAGTCGATCGCAGCGACCTTGAACGGGATGACCCTCTGCTGTTCCGCGAACTGCAAGGCGTCTGCGCGTTGTGCCGCCGCAAGCAGGAGTGCTGGCAGGACCTCGCGCATGAGTTCGAGGACGGCGGCTGGAATAAGTGGCGGCTCTATTGCCCGAATTCCGCAAGGCTCGTCCAGATCGGCGCAGTGTACGAGGCGGCGCACATCGCATCCCAACATTCCGCGTGCTAACACCCGATCGCATCTCCGCTTGCGGGATTTGCGAGCGCGCGCCTCAATCTCATCATGATTTAGATTAATCTCCGTCGTCTAGTCCCGGGGGATTGCCAGCATCGCGAAGCTGCAAATAGCACTGTGCGCAATCGTGCTCGCGGGTTGCGCGACGATGCACGTTGAGCCGGCTAACCAGCCGTTGCCGGCGTCGGTCAGCAAATTCATCGAGAATGACCGCGGACTCGCCGGCGATGACGAGGAGCTTTTTGTAGCACTGGCATTTTCCGGGGGCGGAATGCGCGCCGCCGCCTTCTCCTACGGTATTCTTTCCGAGTTCGATCGCATTCAGATTGGTCGGAGAAATTCGCCTACCCGATTGATTGATCACGTGGACTTTGTCTCGGGCGTTTCCGGCGGCGCGATCACGGCTGCCTACTTCGGTCTGAACGGGCGAGCTGCGCTTGCCAATTTTCCTGAGCAGTTTTTGCTGCGCGACGCCGAGGAATCCCTCTCAAGCGTCCTTAACCCGATGAGCGTAGCGCGCGCCTATAAAGGCGGCATGAACGATGACCAGCAGTTCCCGCGCTGGCTTGATGACAATCTATTTCACGGTGCGACCTTTCGGCAGCTTGGCCCCGAGCATCGGCCGCGCGTCTGGATCAACGCTTCAGACATATACAATCGTACGCCATTCGTCTTTAGTAACGACACCTTCAGCGCTATCTGCAGCGATCTTGCGTCATACCCCATTGCCGACGCCGTTGCAGCCTCGGCCGCGATGCCGGTGATTTTTGCTCCTGTCGTGTTACGGACGTTTCCAGATAGTTGTACGTCCACGGCCCCGAATTGGATCGAACGAGCCCGGCGCGATGCAAGGGCTCCTCCCATTCTAAAGGTATATGCCAATGCCCTGACCCATTACCGGGACGGCTCCATGTCCTACATCAAGCTTCTCGATGGAGGGCTTGTCGATAATTATGGGCTTTCCGGCTTCACGATCGCCAGACTCTCGGCAAACACGCCGTACGCTCCCTTAACCGCAAAGCAGGCAGCGAGGATACGCCGCGTCCTGTTTCTCGTCGTCGATGGAGGCAAGGGGCCTTCTGGAGACTGGGCGGGAACTGCAGAAGGTCCCACGGCGCCCGAGATTGTCATGGCTGCCGCCAATACGGCGCTCGATTCGGGTCGCCGTGCAAGCTATACAGCCTTTGACCGCACGATGTCCGAGTGGCGCGATGGACTCGTCCGCTGGCGATGCGCTCTTTCGGCGGAAGAAATGCGCAAATATGGCGCATCCAACGGATCGAATTGCCGAGACCTGAAATTTTTTGTTGGGCTTGTCAGCTTTGACGAGCTTGGCAAACAACGCGCAGATGAGCTCAATTCAATTCCAACCCGTTTCAAGATGGCGCCGCAGACAGTAGAACTAGTCATCGGAGCAGCGCGCGGCGCGCTTCGGGCAAATCCAACCTTCCGAGCTTTTTTGTCATATCCTTAGACTTGCCGCAAAGAAGGTGCCCTCGCACAGATCTCCGAAGCAATTCGTTCCCCGAGAACCGGGTTGCCGCTTACTTGATAAAACTGAGGTAGGACGCGAGGGCTGCAATGTGTTTCGGCGACAATTTGCTGGCAATGTGCGGCATCGGCGGGCCGGCAGCCGCATGGTATCCCTCGCCCCACTGTTCCAGCCTTCTTTGCAAGTAGGTGTAGGCTAGCCCTCCCAGTCGGGGAATTTCGCCAACGCCCTGGGCATTCGGGCCATGGCAGGCGACGCAGGCCGCAACGTTGGCATCCGGAATTCCCTCTTGATAAATCGCTCTTCCGGTCGCGGCGAGCTCCCTGTCTCCGTCGTTGGCGGCTTTCGGCGGTATCGTCGAAAAATAGACGGCCAAATTGCGCGCGGCGAGCGGACTGAGATTCGCTGCGGCGCCCCACATGTATAATTTCGAAAACGGATTGTCGCGCGTGTGCGCGCTGAAATTCATGAGTTGCTTCTCGATGTATTGCGGTCGCTGTCCGGCCAAGCGCGGCGCCGGCGTATAGCCTTGCGCCGATCCGCCGTGGCACCACGTGCAATTGCGAATAGCGGGGCTCTCGGCGTGACCTGCCGCAGCGGAAATGGTAAGGCAAGTCACTGCCGCAACCGCTATCTTGAGCCGGAAGTATTTCATGTTCCGAATTCCGTTTCTGCTTCTCATGAGCGGCGACATGCCAAACAGAAGGCGTTCGTTACTTCAGATCACTGAGATAGGCCGCCACGGC
>Ga0208937_1000198_pt1 | contig 56442 bp, 49 predicted proteins | sample June2015DPH_11_5_FD_184705 | JGI IMG/M metagenome (GOLD analysis project Ga0208937, IMG submission 184705) | Peatland microbial communities from SPRUCE experiment site at the Marcell Experimental Forest, Minnesota, USA - June2015DPH_11_40... | ecosystem: Environmental > Terrestrial > Soil >... | reverse complement strand
AGATGGAATAACCCAGGGGCACGACACCAGACGAGCGTCTTCTATGGTGAGAGGGGCTGGATGGCGCGAACCAAACCCGCGCCTCCGGCGAAGGGGGAAAAATGTTCTTGACATCCCCTTATATAGATCAGACGTCGCTGTTGAAAAACTCTTTTCAGGGAATTTCACCAACGAAATTCATTCGCAAGTTATTGAATGTTCGTTCGCCGTGGGCGCTGAAATTCACTGAAATTACTGCTTTGGTTCCTTTTTCAACAGCCACAGACGTTAGCACTCAGAACTGGGGCCGCGAGCCCGTCATGAGGTGCCAGAAAGGTATTCGTTTCACGCGGGTCAAAACTGAAGAAACCGAGCGTTCAGAATCAGACAGTTCCAGACCTGTCCGGATGTACCCTTTCACACAGCTTACCCAGAACTGGACGGGGACCGATCGGAGATATCCATGGGTAGGCGAGAAGCCAACTACGTCCCAGAACAAACCCCAGAAGGCCCCACGGGTGTTTTGAAAAGGAAGTGCACGGCAACATCGGCCTCCCCAGAAAGAGATAGAGACCGTCGGCGTGCCAGACGTGGAGTTCGCGGACCAGAATTCAATCACCTTGCCAGTTTTTCAGTTTTGCCAGTTTTCCTGGGAGGATGAAACCAGGTGAAACGATCATCCCCTTGGCGTCAAACTACGCGCTTGGCTTGAACGCTGTCGAGTTTTCCGATTGCGGCAATGCGATCACCTCGCCCAGCGTTTACCGATATGCCCGCGCCGGTCGGATGAGGGGCAACTCTTCCACAATCCAGGTTATGGAAGAGTAGCCGACCAACCGCCCGGAACCGGCCTGATGCGATGCACATTTGACGAAAGTTCGACACCCACCGCGAGCATGTCAATCAGGGCGAAGCTCATCCCATACTTGGCCAGAACGGGTCCGAAGATGCCTGGGACAATGCTTCCGAATCGACGGATCCCGCACCATACGGGTTTCAGTTATCCATCCGACGCATCTCCGGTCAACACATGCCTTGTCCACTGGATGGGGAGAACCCGGCTCCGACACCTCTACCGTGTCAATATCACGTTTGTTGTGCCCTTGACGGAACTTTTCCCATCTCAACGGGTTCGTAACCATAGCTTCCCAAGAAAGCTCCGGATCTCCGCGGCTGACTAGAGCGGATTCAGCGTTGCTGTATCCCGCTCGTGTGGGGACGGGCGCCCTCGCCCGTCCATGCCGAGCGCAACTCGGCAGTTGCCGGCGGCTACAGCAACTATGGATTTGCTCTAGATCGCAGACAGCATTCGCGGGGGAGTGTGGCTGGTGATGGCGACAACATCACACAGGCGGCACGCAAGTCCGGCCAAGCGAAAGGACCAGGGCGTGCGATGTGCCACGCCGCTGCGCCATGGCGAAGATCTGGATTAGGGCAATGGTGGTGACGTTTCTGCTGGCTGGATCAGGAAGCGCACAGACCCCCGCTTCCGCCGGAGTAAACGCCCTCTATGAAAGCCGCGCTGCACTGGCTCCGCAGAACCGTGTGGATGAGCTGATATTCGCGCACTGGAAGCAACTTGGCATGGAGCCGGCAAAGCTCTGCTCGGATGCGGTGTTCGTGCGGCGGGCCTACGTCGACGTGATTGGCACGCTGCCCACGCAGGAGGAGACGCGGGAGTTTCTGGCCGACATGGACCCGCACAAGCGCAGCGCGCTAATCGACACGTTGCTGGAGCGCGAGGAATTTGCCGATTACTGGGCGCTGCGCTGGAGCGACACGCTGCGCATCAAGGCCGAGTTCCCTATCGACCTGTGGCCGAATGCGGCGCAGACTTACCACCACTGGATTCGCGATTCATTGCATGAGGACAAGCCGTATGACGAGTTTGCCCGAGAGCTGTTGACGGCCAGCGGCAGCAACTTTCGCGCGGCTCCGGTGAACTTTTATCGTGCCCTGCAAAACAAGGACCCGCAAACCATCGCGCAGACCGTGGCCCTGACGTTTATGGGCACGAAAGCCGAGAACTGGCCTCCGGAAAAGCTGGCGCAGATGGCGGTCTTCTTCTCCCATGTGGGCTACAAGCAGACACGGGAGTGGAAGGAAGAGATCGTCTTCTTTGACCCGGAGGGCACATCCGCCGGAGCCAAGCGGACTCCGGCGCAAATGGCAGCGGTAAGCCTGCCGCGAATGGCCACCCTGCCGGACGGCAATCCGGTGCGGCTGGATGCGGACGAGGATCCGCGCGCGGTCTTCGCCGCGTGGCTGACGGCGCCGGGGAACCCGTGGTTCAGCAAGGCGGTGGTGAACCGCGTGTGGTTCTGGCTGCTGGGCCGGGGGTTGACGGAAGACGCGGATGAAGTGGGCGCGACGGCCACGCCGGAGAATGCGGCGCTGCTGAACTATATGGCGCAGGAACTGGTGCGCTCGCACTACAACCTGAAATCCATCTACCGGCTGATTCTGACGTCGGAAACTTATCAGCTCTCATCGCTGCCGCGGGGCGATGCGGAGAAGAGCCGGGCGCACTTTGCCTCGTATGCGCCGCGGCGGCTGGATGCCGAAGTGCTGATTGACGCGCTCTGCCAGGTGACGGGAACCAACGAACAGTATTCGAGTGCGATTCCGGAGCCATACACTTTCATGCCCGAGGAGCAGCGGGCCATCAGTCTGCCAGATGGCAGCATCACCAGCGCGTTTCTGGAGCAGTTTGGCAAACCGGCGCGGGACACCGGTCTGCAAACCGAGCGCAACAACACTCCGACCGACGCACAGCGGCTGCACATGCTGAATTCGTCGCATGTGCTGAAGAAGATTCAGCAAGGTCCGGCGTTGCAGGAACTGGCGCGGAATGCGAAGAACAACGACGAGTTGGTGACCGCACTCTACCTGACGGTCCTTTCGCGCTACCCTTCAAAAGAGGAAAGTGGCTCGGCCATGAAGCGCTTCCAGGGTGGGCCCCAGCGCGAGGCGTTGACGGACCTGGCGTGGGCTTTGATCAACAGCACAGAGTTTCTCTACCGGCACTAAAGCCGGGGGTGAAGGGATAGAAATGAAAAGCCGAGAAATGGACAGCGAAGACCTAGGCTGGCCAACGATAGGCGGGTTGACACGGCGCGAAGTAATGCGCGGAGCGTTTATGGGCGCGGCGGCGCTGATGGCGCGTGGCTTCAGCCTTCCAGCCTGGGCCGCGACACCGGCTCCCGCAGTGACCGTAGGGAGAGCGAAATCCGTGATCCAGATATGGATGTGGGGCGGACCGGCGCATCTGGACACCTTTGATCCGAAGCCGGGCGCGGGCGCGGATTACTGCGGACCGTTGGACCATCCGATGGCCACGAATGTGAGCGGCATCCAGATTGGCGAGTTGATGCCAATGCTCGCGAAACAGGCGGACAAGTATTCGCTGATTCGCAGCATGACGCACGGCTTGAACGCGCACGAGACGGCCTCCTACACGGTGCAGACGGGACGGTTGAGTGGAGGGCACGATGTGTTCCCGAATGTGGGAGCCGTGGTGTCGCTGTTCAAGGGATACCGTGCTGGCTACAAGGGCCTGATCCCGCCCTACATTGTGCTGACGGAGCCGCAGGGGCGCTTTTCCGAAGCCGGATTTCTGGGCCAGCCGTACAAGCCGTTTGCTACCGGGGGCGATCCGGCCCAGCCGCGTTTTGCGGTGGAGGGAGTGATCGTGCCCGGCGTCTCCGACCAGCGGCAGAGGGACCGGCGCGCGCTGTTGCACCAATTGGACACGCTGGGCCATGCGTTGAAGGACGATCCGCAGGTGGCTTTGCTGGATGCGACGGAGAAGCAGGCTTATGAGCTGATTCTGGGCGACGCGGGCAAGGTCTTCGACCTGTCTGAAGAAAAAGACGATTTGCGCGCGCGCTACGGGCGGACGACCTTCGGGCAGTCGTGCCTGGTGGCGCGCAGGTTGGTCGAGCGCGGGATTCCTTACATCACCATCAACTACCGCGGTGATTGGGACACGCATAAACAGAACTTCCAGACGATGCGGCGCAGACTGCCGGAGATGGATAAGGGACTGGCTACGCTGCTGGAAGACCTCGCCGACCGGGCGCTGCTGGAAAGCACGGTAGTGTGGTGGTGCGGTGAGTTTGGGCGCACACCGAAGATAGCTTGGGAGGCCCCGTGGAACGGCGGACGTGGACACTGGGGGCAGGTCTTCTCCGCGCTGCTGGCGGGCGGCGGCTTCAAGGGCGGGCAGGTGGTGGGCGCGTCGGACGCGCGCGGTGAAGAAGTGAAGAGCAGGCCGGTGTATCCGCTGGACTTGATCGGCAGCATCTACCGTCAACTGGGGATTCCCGTAGATGCGCGGCTGCCGCATCCGGAAGGAGTGGAGACGCATGTATTGCCAATGCCCGCGGAAGGTCTGCCGACGGCTGGGCTGCTGAAGGAACTGGTGTGAACTGGGCGTACAAAACCATCGGCGCTACGGCGATGCTGGCCTGTTGCTGGTTGACGGCGGTCGCGCAGCAGGGCACACCACATGTGGGCTATGTGTATCCGGCAGGGGGCCGGCAGGGGACGAGCTTTGAGGTGATTACCGGAGGACAGTTCCTGAATGGCGTGAATGGCACGCTGATTACGGGCGATGGCGTGCGCGCCTCGGTGGTGGAGTACATCAAGCCGATCGATCCGGGGCAGGCCGGCAAACTGCGCGACAGACTGAAGGAGCTGAACGAAAAATGGCGGACAGTGAATGATCCGAGTAAGCCTGCTGCCGCGGACGAGTCAGCGAAGCAGTGGCCGGACGCGGACAAGCAGGAAGCGCGGGAGATCCGGATGAAGCTGGCGCAGTTTCTGAGGCGCGCAACCAATGCGGCGATTGCGGAAAAGGTGAGGCTGAAGGTTTCCATCTCCACGGATGCGGCTGGGGGACAGCACGAGTTGCGGCTGGTGACGCCGAATGGAGTGACGAATCCGCTGAACTTCTATGTGGGGCGGCTGCCGGAGTGGAGCAAGACACCCGCGGGGACCGTAACCGAAGACGATGTGAACGAACTAGGGAATCTGCGCAAGCAGATTGATCGCCCCGCACCTGCGGCCGTGGTGGATGTGACGACACCGCTGACCATCAACGGACTACTGGCTGCCGGCGGCGTGGACCGCTACCGCTTTAAGGCGCACAAGGGCGAACACCTGGTGGTGGTGGCCAGTGCGCGCGAGCTGATCCCGTACATTGCCGATGCGGTGCCGGGATGGTTCCAGGCATCGTTGACGCTGTACGACGCCAGCAACAAGGAATTGGAGTATGCCGACCACTACAGCTTTCATCGCGATCCGGCGCTGCGCTATGAGATTCCGGTAAACGGCGAGTACATGCTGGCGATTCACGACTCGATTTACCGCGGTAGGGAAGATTTTGTGTACCGCGTGGCGCTGGGAGAAATCCCGTTCGTGACGGGGATGTTTCCGCTGGGCGGCAAGGTGGGCACAAAGACGGCGGTGGAGTTTACCGGATGGAACCTGAAGCAGACGCGGCTCACGGAAGGCTCGCGCGAGAAAGAGAGAGGCATGGATCTGTTGTCGCTGGGAGAAGAGGAGTTCAACGCGCGGCCCTTCGCGCTGGACACGCTGCCGGAGACCATGGCTAAGGAACAGATTCATGCGCGAGGAAATGCGCAAAAGATTGCCCTTCCAGTGATTGTAAACGGGCGCGTGGCGCACAGTGGCGAGTGGGAGTATTTCAAGTTCAAAGGTAAGGCAGACGAAGAGATCGAGGCCGAGGTCTATGCGCGCCGGCTTGATTCGCCCCTCGACTCCGTGCTGGCGCTCATGGACGCCGATGGCAAGGTGCTGGCGGAGAACGACGATTTCGTGGACGAGAGCGCGGGATTGGTGACGGATCAGGCGGATTCGCTGCTGCGCTTCAAACTGCCAGCCAAAGGCGTCTATTACCTGCGATTGGGCGATTCGCAGAGGAATGGCGGCCCGGAATTTTCCTACCGGCTGAGGGTGGGTCCCCCGGCGCCGGACTTTGAACTGCGAATTGCTCCTTCGAGCCTGAATGCGCGGGCTGGGACAATCGTACCCATCAGCGTCTACGCGCTGCGCAGCGGCGGCTTTACGGGCGACATTGTGGTGAAACTGAAGGACGCGCCGCGCGGCTTCCAACTCAGTGGCGGAGTGGTTCCCGGTAACCAGACACAGGTGCGGATGACGCTAAGCGTGCCGGAAGGGGGAAGCAACCAGATCAATCAGCTCGCGCTGGAAGGTTTCGCCACCGTAAACGGCAAGGCGTTGAAGCGCACGAGCGTACCGGCAGACGACCGTATGCAGGCTTTCTTCTATCACCACCTGGTAACAACCAAAGCTATGCTGGTGACCGTGAATGGGCATCAGCGGAAGCAGGTGGAGTGGGCCGCGCATGTGGACCATCCCCTGGTGTTGCTGGAGGGGCGGAGTGTCGCGGTGAAGCTCGCTTTACCGCCGGCGCTGGCCGGGCGTGTACAGTTCGCGTTGAGCGACCCGCCGGACGGAATCACGCTGGAAAAGACGGAACCTCATGAGGATGGAGTCGTACTCTATTTGAAGGCGAACGGCGTGAAGGCCGGAGTCAGAGGTAACCTAATTGTGACGGCGGCGATCGAGCGACCCGCCGGACAGGGCAAGGGAAAGGGCACGTCACAGATGGAGCTTCTCCCTGCGTTTCCCTTCGAAATCCTTGAGGATGCACCCAAGCCATCTTTCGGCGGAGAGTCTGCGTCGCTTCCGCAGCGAAAGTTATAAACGCCGGAGCCAAGATCGGCGCGCCCTTGCAGCGTTCCTCGCTTGCGCTTGAGATATTCTTTCTAGATCGCCACTTGCGGATCGTCGGGGTGCTCTCTTTCCCAGCGCTCAAGCCAGTGATTTCGATCCCGCAAGTGATTGAGAATATCGAGGCGGACCACGATGGTGTAATACATATACGCATTCAAGCGCCAGGAGCAAGGAGGATTTATGGCCGAGCAACAAACTAGTCACAAGCACCCCGACTCTGAACAGCGCATCAAGACTCTCGAAGAGCAGGTGAAGAAGCTCCAGCAGGACGTTCGTGATCTCCAGCAGAAGCTGCAGACACACGAGCACCCGCATAGCCATTGAAGAGCAGGCGGCGTTCTTATTTGGTACTCGCCACAACGTAAACGTACCGCAGCACACTGCGACCAGTGTTGGTGACATTGTGCTCAGTCTCCGGTGGGCAGTAGATGGCATGGTTCGCTTTCACGTCTAGCTTGGAACCGTCTTTGAAACTCATTTCACCCTGCCCTTCAAGCACAACGAGTAATTCCTCATGTTGTCCGGCACTGTGTTTCCCCACGGATTTGTTGGGTGTCAGAACCTCTAGTCCAGACTTCATCGTGACGCTTTCGGGGGGTCCTGCGAGCACCTGGAGATAATCCTTTCCCCCCGCTGTCGAGCTCGACCACCTTGGGACGGGGCTTATCTTGCGATTTCGCCGGAATCAAGAGGATCGAGCAAAACAGTACTGCGGCAATGCTTCCGAATAGGACCAATCGCTTAGTTCTGGCTTCCGAGTTCATCTTGAGTCTCCAATCTGCGCGGTTTCGGGTTTAGTGCTCGTGTTCATGGCGCGAGTGCGCGTGAAGGTGAGGATGTGAGTGCACGACGCCGTCGTGGGAATGACGATGGGCGTGAATGAGGTTTGCCCTCAGAAGCAAGTCAGTGTTTGAGAGAATCTCCGATGGAGTCCCTTTGGCAATTACGTACCTGCCTCAAGCACGAAAACGCGATCCGCAATGTCTTTGACAATCTCCAACTGATGAGTAGCTGTGATCACGGTCCTCGCCGTGCCTTTCCACTGTTGAATGAGGTCTACGGCCTGGCTCTGGCTCTTCGGATCGAGGGTCGCTGTTGGTTCATCGAGCAGCAGGACTTCGGGGTCGAGGACCAGGACAGAGGCCAAGGCGACCCGTTTTTTCTCGCCACCCGAGAGCCGGGTAGGGCTGGCGGTCCCTCAAGCGCGAAATTGACATGAATTCGAGCGTCTCATCCACTCGCCCGATCAACTCTTCCTTGTTCCATTGCAGCTGCAAAGGACCGTAGGCGACCTCGTCAAATAGCGCATGCTGGCTCTCGGGAAACGAGCTGGGGTGCTGAATGCTCACCCGCACCGTTTCAGAGACACGCTTGCAGTTGGCATGTTGCTGCGGGAAGGGAGTCCTTATGATGTCGCGAAGATTTTGGGAGACACCATTGACACCGTCGAGAGACACTACACGCCGTTCGTGAAAGAACTCCGAGATCGAGTTCGTGTACTACTGGATGCCGGGTCTGGCCTCGAATCGAGCATTCCGGCTGCAGGCAACTCAGAAGGAGCTGTCACACCCCTGTCACAATCGCCGAAGCCCAACTAGCAAATCATAGAAAACAAAATACTTTGTGGCAGCCGGACCTGTAAGCCGAATTCTGTCCGCCTTGCGGCGGGACGGTCATTCCTCTAGGCCACGCATTACTGCGAGGCTCAAGCGACCTACCCGGAGGTTGTGGCGCGCCGAGCCGGCACGCGCTCCCGGCGCAGCCGAAGCTTTGCCAAGAGGTCCCTCCCTATTTGGTCTTGCTCCGTGTGGGGCTTGCCCTGCCCGTCGCATTACTGCGACGGCGGTGCGCTCTTACCGCACCTTTTCACCCTTACCTGGGCCTTGCAGCCCGGGCGGTATGTTTTCTGTGGCACTTTCCGTCGAATCAACCCACCCTTGCAAAGAACGCAAGAGCGGGCCACCCTCCCGGACGTTATCCGGCACACTGCTCTGCGGAGTTCGGACTTTCCTCCCGTCTTAACCACCCCAGCACGCCAAAAACGGGCGCTCTGGGGACCCCGGTGCGACGAGCGACCGTCCGGTCCGGCTGCCAGCAGATCTATTATATTCGATGGTCTCCGTGCCGCGAGTTCTCTTGGCGCCAGCTCTCAGGAGTCCCGCGCGGACTGTTAAACTGATAACCAATCAAAGAGCCGGGCGAGAAGTCAATGCCCTGAAGCCTGGGACCTAACACCTGAGACCTAGCCCATGAACATTTCCGAGGCGATCAAGATCGCGTTCCTGTCGCTGTGGGCAAACAAGCTGCGCTCCGCGCTCACCTTGCTCGGCGTGGTCATCGGAGTCGCCGCCGTGATTGCCGTGGTCACGTTCGTCAACGGCATCAATGGTTATGTGGCGACGAAGATTTTCAATCTTGGCGCCGACGTTTTCGTCGTCTCCAAAATTCCACCCGTCGTCACTAACATCGATATATTTCTCGAGGCTGAAAAACGCAAGGACCTCACCCTGGAGGAATACGAAGCCGTCCTCGAAGCCTGCAAGCATTGCGAATGGGTGGGAGCCGAACTCGACACAAGCGGACGCGTTAAGTACGGCGAGCAGTCCATCAGCAATAGCAACATCGAGGGCCTGACGCCTTCGATGGCGACGATCTACGATATCGACCTCACCGCCGGACGCATGATCAGCGATGTGGATATGAGGAACAACTCCGCCGTGGTTGTCGTAGGATCGGACATCGTGGATAACCTGATGGCCGGCATGGATCCCATTGACAAGGAGATTCGTATCGCTGGCTGGGTCTATCGTGTGATCGGCGTCGGTAAACGCAAAGGCAAGACGCTCGGGCAGAGCATGGATAATTATGCAATCATGCCGATCACTGCGTTTCAGAAGCAGAATGGCACGCACGAAAGTATCCAGATTTCGGGCAAGGCCGCGGCCGCCGGCGCCAATTTCGAGGAGGCGATGGATGAAACGCGGGCGGTCCTGCGCGCCCGCCGCCATGTGCATCCAGGCGACGAAGACAATTTCGACATCGCGACCAACGACAGCATGATGAGTATGTGGTCAAACATCTCTGACACGTTTTTTTACGCCATGATCGGAATCGCCGCGATTTCACTGGTGGTGGGCGGCATCGTGATCATGAACATCATGCTGGTTTCGGTGACGGAGCGGACGCGGGAGATCGGCATCCGTAAAGCCATGGGCGCGCGCAGCAGCGACATCCTGCTGCAGTTTCTGATCGAGTCGGTCACCGTGGCCTTGGCCGGCGGCGCGATCGGCGTGCTGTCCGGCATTTCCGTCGCCAAGGTCGTCACGCTCGCCATCGGCGTGCCCTCCGAAATCAAACTCTGGGCGGTTGCGGCAGGATTGTTGGTAGCGGCGAGCGTCGGTATTTTTTTCGGCGTCTATCCCGCGCGCCGCGCCGCGAAACTGGATCCAATCGCGGCGCTGCGCTTTGAGACGTAGGAAAAGCTTGAACCACAGGGGGCACAGGGGTCCACAGAGGAAGTCCAGAGCCAGACGAAATGAGTTTTCTCGGCGGGCTTTGCGTGCTCCGCGGTTAGAGGTTTTTGATTTCATATGCTGATCAAAGGCGAACTCGGCGAAGGCCTGAACATGGCGGTGGACACGATCCGCGGCAATAAGATGCGTTCGTTGCTGACCGTGCTTGGCATCGTGATTGGGGTTGCCGTCGTCATCGGGATTTCGTCGATCGGGCGCGGGCTGAACGACAATGTTCGGCAATCGATTGCGAGTGTGGGATCAAACCTCATCTTCGCCAACCGTTTCGAGCCTTTTACCTTCGGCGAAATGAGCGAAGAGATGCGAAGCCGCAAGGAGCTGACTTACGAAGACGCCCAAGCGATCAAGGAGCTGCCGCACGTCAAAAATGTGACTGCCGCACTGGTTTACTATCGACCGGAGCTGGGCAGGGGCACCTACACTGTCAAATACCAGAATCGCAAAGCCAAGAATACGACGCTGGAAGGTGTTTCGGCGTCGATCAAGGACGTGGAAGACCTGGACTTATCGGCCGGCCGCTGGTTCAACGAGATGGAGGAGGAGCGGCGCTCGCCGGTAATCGTTCTGGGAATCGATACGGCCCGCGAATTGTTCCCCAGCCAGGATCCATTGGGCAAAGAAATCAACATCGAGGGGCAGTTGTTTACGGTCGCGGGGGTACTTGCCCAGCGCAAGACGGTCACCAATGGGGGCAATAACGGGGCAGACAACATGGTGCTGTTCCCGCTCTCTACTTTTCGGAAGCTGCATCCCGAGCTGAAAGACTACTGGATCATCGCGAAAGCAACCTCCCATGAGGCAATACCCAGGGCGATCGATGAAATTCGCGAGTTACTACGGCGACGCCGCAGAGTGCCGCCCCAGAAGCCGGACAGTTTTGGAATATTCACTCAGGACTCGCTTTCCGAAATGGTGAATCAGGTCACGGGTATGTTCTTCATCTTCGTGTTCGCGGTCTCGAGTGTGGGTTTGATGGTGGGCGGCGTGGGGGTGATGAACATCATGCTGGTTTCGGTGACCGAGCGCACGCGCGAGATCGGAGTGCGCAAAGCCATGGGGGCCCGGAAGCGCGATATCCTGGCGCAATTCACGCTCGAAGCCGTCATGCTCACGGCCGTGGGCGGAGTGATCGGGATCTTGCTGGGCGCGCTGGTTACCGCGCTCGTCCCGGTTGCGTTCCCATCGCTTCCGGCCACCATGTCCGTGTACTGGTCGATGTTCGCCTTCGTCGCCTCGGCCGCGGTTGGGCTGGTGTTCGGGATTTATCCGGCGTGGAAAGCCGCCAACCTCGATCCCATCGAGTCGCTGCGCTACGAGTAACATGCTACTAATGCCGCTGCCGCCACTAACAGCAAGATCCCTGCTCGAAGCTGTGGCCGCGATTGGAACTGTCTGCAGTCTGTTTTTCTATTTCCTGTCCGCGCTTTCGCTGGCCAGTTTCCTCGGCGACAGGCGCAAGAAACTCAAGCAGGTTCCGTTGCCGGAAAGCCAGCTCCCTCCGGTTTCCATCCTCAAGCCCTTGAAAGGCGTCGATCCTGCAATCTGGGAGAGCTTTTGCAGCCACTGCGAGCAGGACTATCCCCAATATCAATTGATCTTCGGTGTCAGCGATCCCGGCGATCCCGCCATCGAGGTGGTGCGCAAGCTTCAGGCAAAATATCCGAACCTGCCGATTGAGCTGATGGTGTGCGATCGCGTTCTGGGAGCAAATGTCAAAGCCAGCAATCTGGCGCAAATGCTGCCCGCGGCACGCCACGAACTGCTGCTGGTGAATGACAGCGACATCCGCGTCCCCTCCGATTATCTGCGGAAGGTGATCGCGCCGTTCGCCGACGCTTCCGTGGGACTGGTGACCTGCCTGTATCGCGGCGTTGCCGGCCCGACCGTTGGCTCGCGTCTGGAAGCATTGGGCATCAGCACAGACTTTGTGCCCGGCGTTCTGAGCGCGAGGTTTCTCGAAAAGGGATTGCACTTCGGACTGGGCTCCACGCTGGCATTTCGCCGTCGCGATCTCGACGCCATCGGCGGTTTCGAAGCATTACTCGATTATCTCGCTGACGACTATGAACTCGGCCGGCGCATCGCCGCAACGGGAAAGCGAATTGAACTCAGCACCGCGACTGTCACCACATTTCTGCCGGCCTACACGCTGCGGCAGTTTGTCCGTCATCAGCTGCGCTGGTCGCGCACCATTCGCGATGCCCGTCGCTGGGGATACGCCGGACTGCTCTTCACTTTCGGCCTGCCCTGGGCATTGTTGACGATGTTAGCGGCCGACTGGGCACCGTGGTCGTGCGCATTATTCATGCTGACGTTCGCCATCCGTCTGGCAATCGGAGTCATTGCCGGGATAGTCGTGCATGACTTCCGGATTTTTCGTCACAATGGGTTCCGCAATATTCTGCTGCGAGACCTGATCGCGCCGATTATCTGGGCCGCAGGTTTTATGGGAAACCGCATCCACTGGCGAGGCGATGTCTTCGATCTGAAGGACGGACGACTGATCGTCGTAAAGTGACTATCGCAAAGCCGGCGTCATCGGCTGGTTGGCAAAAATAGTCTTGCCGCCGCGGCGCGCGACCACATAGCTCGTCAATCCGCGCAACGCCACCGGATCATCCCCATCGGTCCAGAAGAAAATGCGCTGCGGGCCCTTCCACATTTCGACGAAGGATGCCTGTGTCTCGAACACGCGCGGCGCTCCGGGAAACTGCGCGCCGTACCACATATTTCCGCCGGGCGTGTGCAGACTGTGCAGCGGCAGCCCGGTGTAGAAGTTCAGCGTGGACGCATTCTCATACAGCCCGTTCACCACGATCTGATCGCCCGGACGGTACTGCTCGCGAATCGCCATCGCCAGATCCTTCGACGAAATAATCGGAGAGAAAATGCCGAACGCAATCCGCACGCACGCGAGCACAACCACCATCATCGCCGCCAGCGCCGCATTCCCCGCCCCTACCCGCGCGCGACGGCGCAGGATCCAGTTGGCAAGCGTTCCCAGCAGAAACGCGAGTGAGAATCCGAACAACGGAACGCGGAATGCTCCCATCGCCTGCGGAGTTAAATCCAGAAAGTGCCCGAACGAGAGCGCGTAATCCTGCGGGTTCTTTCGCAGCAGGTCTGAGAGATCGGTGCCCGCAGCCGGCGCCTTAGAGAAGAAGAGCAAGGCAAAGCCAATCACCGCAATGATGACGCCGACCGCCAGCAACACCGACGACGAAATCCGCCCGCTGCGCCGTTCGCGGCTGTCCGCAGCGGATGCTCTCTCCCGTTGCAGCCATCCACCGACCAGCAATGCCATCCCCGGAATCGCTGGGATGGTGTAGTATTCCTGCCGTGTCGAGAGGCTGAAGAAGCCGACGATCACCACGTTCCACAAGAAAAACATTAGATACGCGCGCTGACGCCGCGACATCTGCGTGCGAAACTCGCGCCAGCGCCGCGGCACTTCCTGCAGCGACTGCGGGAGAAACACAGTCCACGGAATGAGCCACAAAACCAGCAACACCCAGAACAGCAGCAGCGGAACCGTGTCGTAGTCGCGCGGAACGCGCCTGTTCAGGAAACGCAGGATGTGCTCATTGACAAAGTAGAACCAAAGAAATCCGCGCACCTGGCCCTGTGCCGGATTTCGCAGCGCCGCCAGAATGTGCCACGGCGCAACGATGGCGAAAAAAACCAGCGCGCTCGAAACCAGACGCAGCTTCAGCAAGTGCCGCAAATTCCCTGTCAGCAGCAGATAAAGCCCGATCGCTCCCGCCGGAAACACCAGCCCGATCAGTCCCTTGGTCAACACGTTGAGCGCGCACACGGCGGCGAGTCCCCAGCAAGTCCAACGCACCGGTGTCGCTTGCTCCAGCTTCTGTTGTTCCAGCGACACCAGAAAAAGCCAGAACGTCAGGGTGAGCCACAGACCCACTGCCACATCCGGAATCAGAAAGCGCGTAAAAAAAAACGGTCCGAGCGCGGTCCCGAGCACCAGCCCGGAATCGAATCCGCCTTCGCTGCCCAAAGCCCAGCGTCCCAACGCGTACGTGGAGAGAATCATGGCCAGCACGATCAGCATGAGCGGAAAGCGCGTGCTCCACTCGGTGACGCCGAACAGCGTGTAGCTCGTAGCCACGCCCCAATACATCAGCGGAGCTTTTTCCAGATAGCGGATGCCGTTGACATATAGGGTGACCCAGTCGTGCCGCAGGAGCATTTCGCGAGCCGCCTCGGCATGCACCGTGTCGGCATCGTCGAGCAAGGCGGGCCGCGAGAGTCCGGCCATGTAGACGACTGCCCACAACGCAATCAATACCAGCACGGAAATCCGCCAGTCCGAAAGCAAGCGGTTCACCCGGGTTGTTGTCGGATGAATCGTTGTTGGAAGGACAGTACTCTCGGTTTTTGGCCGTTCGAGATTGGGCGTAGAGCCTTGATTCATCGCGGAATTGTTTATTATACGGGAGTAAGAACGCCCTCAGTCGGCAGCGACCCCGCGGGAAACACGGCCGCCCGCCACTTCGCGATAAATTTCAAGGATTCTCGATACCGAACTGGTCCAGGAAAATCGTTGCGCCTGCTCGTAGCCGCGTCGTTTCATCCGCTCGCGGAGGGCCGGATCAAGCAGCACTCGCTGCAACGCTCGCCGGATCTCAAACACATTTTCCGGATTCACCAGCACCGCCGCGTTCCCCGCAACTTCCGGCAGGCTCGAAGTGTTGGAAGTGACCACCGGAGTTCCGTGGGCCATTGCTTCGAGGGGCGGCAATCCAAATCCCTCGTAGAGCGATGGAAACACAAAAATCTTGGCTCCATCATAAAAAATGCGCAACACTTCGATGGGCACAAATCCGAGGAAACGCACGTCGTTCTGCACGCCGCTGCGCACCACGGTGCGGCGCAGCCGCGGATGGCTCGAAAGATCGTCCCCGATGATGATGAGCTTCAGATCCGGGAACTGCTGCTCCTTCTGCAGTTCGCTCTTCAGCGCCGAAAACGCTTCGATGATGCGCACCACGTTCTTGTGGGGCCGAATCGCGCCCGCATACAGAATGAACGGATAGTTCACCAGATAGCGCTGGGCGATCAGCTCGCGATCCGATTCGGTGGCGTGGCCGCGCAGAAAACGCTCGTCAATCGCGTTGTACACCACCTCGATGCGCGCATCCGGAATGGCCAGGAGCTTTTCGATTTCGTTTTTGGTGAATTGCGACACCGCGATCACGCGCGCCGCCTTGCGCAATACGCGCCGGGTCAGATAAAAGTGCAGGCTGCGCCGCAAGCTGGAAGCGTCGCGCGATCCGTACATGTGCTCCAACAGGTCGTGCACGGTCAGGATATAAGGACAACTCAGTCCGCGCGGAATCCAGAACAGGTGCGGAATGTGAACCACGTCGCACTGCAGGCGCCGCACGATCGCCCGGAAAGCGAGGGTCCCTTTCAGCGTGTCATCGCCGCCGTCCAGCGTCACCGCGTGGAAGTTCGGCGGCAGCGCGCCGCATTCCGCCACCTTGTCCGGCGATCCGATGAGGAAGTACTCGCTGTCGCGGTCCAGGCACGCCAGCGTGCGGACCACGTTGCGGATGTAGGTGCCAACCCCGAATTCCGTCATGCGACGGATGTCGATGGCTACTTTCACAACCTGAATTTAACCACAGGGGTCACAAAGGGACACAGGGAATTCGCCAGACTTTTGTCATCCCGAGCGAAGCGAGGGACGACAATTCATAAAATGCTACGCCCTGACTTCGGCCTGCGCGCGCGCCCGGCGCTCGGCATACAACGGAAATTCCTCGGCCATCCCCAGCACCTGCTTGCGAATTTTCGCGAGCACGGCGGCGTCCGTCCGATGATCGAGCGCTTCCGCGATCCAGTGCGAGATCTGCCGCATCTCCGCTTCTTTCATGCCGCGCGTAGTCACCGCCGGAGTGCCAATGCGAATGCCGCTCGGTTTCATCGGAGGATTCGTATCGAACGGAATCGCGTTCTTGTTGACCGTAATGCCGGCCTCGCCGAGAGCTTTCTCCGCCTCGCTTCCCAACATGCCCTTCGCGAACACGTCCACCAGCATGAGGTGCGTGTCCGTTCCACCGGAGACGATGCGATAGCCATCGGCAGCCAGCGTCTCGGCCATCACCTTGGCATTGGCCACGATCTGCCGAGCGTAGTCGCGGAAACTCGGCTGCGATGCCTCGTGGAAGCACACCGCCTTGGCGGCAATAATGTGCACCAGCGGTCCTCCCTGCATTCCGGGGAAGACCGTCTTGTCGATGTCCTTCGCAAATTCCTGCTTGCTCAGGATCATGCCCGAGCGCGGCCCGCGCAGCGTCTTGTGCGTGGTCGAAGTCACGATGTGCGCGTGCGGCACGGGCGATGGATGCGCTCCGCCTGCCACCAGTCCGGCGAAGTGCGCCATATCCACCAGATAGAGCGCGCCAACTTTGTCCGCAATCTGACGCATGCGGGCGAAATCGATGATCCGCGGATAAGCGCTACCGCCGCCAATTATCAGCTTCGGACGCGCCTCGGTGGCGATCCGCTCCAGGTCGTCGTAATCGATCGTCTCCGTCTCCCTGGTCACGCCGTAGGGAACGATCTTGTAAGTCTTGCCCGAAAAATTCAGAGGATGTCCATGCGTGAGGTGTCCGCCGTGAGCCAGATTCAAACCAAGAATTGTGTCGCCGGGCTGCAGCACCGCCGCGTAAGCGGCTTGATTGGCCTGCGATCCCGAGTGCGGCTGCACGTTGGCATGCTCCGCGCCAAAGAGTTTCTTGACCCGCTCGCGCGCCAGATTTTCGACCACGTCGGTAAACTCGCATCCACCGTAATAGCGCTTGCCGGGATAGCCCTCCGCATACTTGTTGGTGAATACGGAACCGGCGGCTTCAAGCACAGCCTCGCTGACGAAGTTTTCGGAAGCAATCAGCTCCAGCCCTTCATGCTGGCGGCGAACTTCGTTGTCGATAGCGTTCGAAATCTGCGGATCAACTTCATAGAGCGGGCGGGACATGTCAGAATTTTTCATGGTTTAGATACCGGGAGCTATTTTACTGCGATGCGGACACTCCTGTCGGCGTGAGGCCGCGAATCCGCGCTGAAACGCGGCAGAATTTGCCGCGTTTTGACTATAGTTACTAGTTGGTACTGTGGGGGTACCCCCCTCCCCCCTTATTCCTGCAAAGTATTCATTTTGCAGGAGTTATTTTCAAAGTATTCATAATAAAGGAGTTAGCGGTCAGCGTACTTACTGCTTTCCTTTAGAATCAAGTACTTACGATTGGCATGTCGCGCAAAGTATAGATTTCAACTAACTTAGTGAAAAGGGCGCTATCGCCTCGTTGGGCTGTAGTCCAAATTTTATTATAGCGCTTGATGTCAACTGGCCGGCTGATTTCAGGTCGTGCCCGCGCCCTTTCGGGGGCATTTTCATAGTCGAACGGGTACCAGACGTCTCGTGCTTTTAGAGACGTGGGTGCTTGCCGCGCCCCTGGTCCGTCGGGCTGCCGCGGAAGAACGCGAACCGGCAACCTCGGTCGCGCATTCCAAAGGTTCGTGGCTTCGAGCCGGGTCCCACGTTTGCAAACCCGGCAAACGTGGCGCACCCCAGATTCACATTGATTGCACGTCGCTGATTCCGGCGGCGGACAGATGCGGGCCACCCGCTGGAACCGCAGGCTTCCGCAATCGCAAGCCGGGCCTAACTGAGTGTCCTGACGTTCGAAGTGAAGATTGGCTCCAGTCCACAGCCGTTATATCATTCGGACGACTATGGAAACTCTCGATCCGACGGCGGAATGGCGATTCCTCTCCGAGCATTATCGCCAGATGAGTGACAACGAACTCCTAGCCCTCGCGCGGCAAAACTCCGAGTTGACCGATGTCGCCCAACGAACTCTGGCGTCCGAGATCTCTGGACGCGGGCTGAAGTTGCAACCCGAGGAACCTCCCGTCCCGCCGGAACCCGCGCCGCAGCTCGATCCCTCCTACGACGAGGACCGGGAATTGGTCGAAATCCGCACCGTGTGGAGCTTGTCGGATGCGCTTCAGTTGCAGAGGCTGCTGGATGGCGCCGGAATTCCGTTTTTCATGGGACCGGAGAAAGCTACCAGCGCAGACGCGGTCATCTCGAATTTTGCCAATGGCGTGAGCGTGCAAATCATGCGCGTTGGTGTCCCTTGGACGCGCCAGCTCCTACAGTACTACACGCCAGAAAACGATCCCGCTCCAAAGCCGCAAGAGGAGCTCATCGACCTTTCCGTCCGCTGCCCCAAATGCCATTCCGAGGAGGTCATCTTTGCTCGTCTGATCGCCGAGCCGGCAGCCGCGACGGACAAGGCCCAACCTAAGTTCGAATGGACCTGCGATTCATGTGGTCACCGATGGGAAGATGACGGAATCGTCGAGGAGTAATAAAAGCGAGCCTCACTTCGAAATGTTGAATGTAAGAAGTTCTTGCTGGATCGCTTCCGAAACGAATCAGCGACCCTTTCATAGATGAGTAGATGAGATCAGTCGAACGCCGTGCGCAGAAAACTCACCAGCTGCCACCCATCCATGTATTTGTACGGCGTCTCCCCCATGGTGTAATGGCCGCAGGGGAGCACGACGACTTTGTGATCCAGGTTGTGCTTCGCGAATTCCTCGACCACCTGCTCGGAGAATTCGGGCAGGAACGTCATGTCGTACTTGCCATAGATAATGAGCGATCGGCGCGGCCAACGCGAAAACTTATCGAAGTAGACGATTGGACTGGCGGCGCGCCACACCTGCCGCAGATTCTCCAAGTCGATGGCCGTTTCCAGGCCCTCGCGGATGTGGCGCGTGGACTGCCCGTGCCAGACCACGTCGGCAAAGTAAGTCGAGGCGTGATTGAACGCAGCCACCTGAATCCGCGGATCGTGCGCGGTAGCAAGGAACGCGTAGCACGATCCCAGGCTGGTGCCGACGATCCCAAGCCGGTTGTAACCCTGCGCCTCCAGCCAGTCGAGACAGCAGCGTGCGTCGATCACGCCCTGGCGCACCGAATCGAGCGTGCATCCAATGTTGGCGGAAACGGCATAGTCGGCGCGGTCGATCTCCGCCGGGCGGCGAATGTCGTGATACGGCATGGACAGCCGCAGCACCGCAACCCCCATCCAGTTCAGCACGCGACATAGGCTGGTGTAGGAAATCGCGTCGGAATTCCAGTGCGGCAAGAGGACCACGGCGCGGCGTCCGCGGGCGGGGAACCAGCGCGCGTTCACCAGATTGTTTTCGGGAAAAGGAGTCGCCACCGGCGAGGTGAAGCGCAGAAACTCCGCGTGAGTGCCGCGAACTTTTTCTTCGAGGCGCGGGTCGGGCACCGCGCGCGTGCTAAAGACCTGAACTTCGCGGCGCTCCAAGCGGAAATCAGATGGCTTCCGGTAAGAGTAAAAATCGTCGCTCGCCCGAATGATGCGGTCGTTGAAACGCGAGAAATATTCCAGCAGATCGCGTGAACTCTGTGCCGAGCCCTGCGCAGGGCCCTGACTGGAAAGACCGCCGTTGCGGCCGGGCCAGCCCTCGGTCCAATCGAGGCCCCAGTCCAGCGGACGGACCACGCGGTTATTGTCGACCGACGTGAGCCGGGTCTCCCAGTCGTACATCCATTGCGCGTAGCGCGAGGGCATGAGCGTAAGACGTTTATAGCAAACCCGCGGACGAAAGACTTGTGATCCAGCAGCCAACGGCATTGGAGGCCATCTGGAACGCGAATGTTGCCGCGCGAAAGGGAGTGCGAGAAGATAGGCGGTTTCCAGAAAAGTGTAGTCCGATGCGTCGCAGATGGGGTTTCGCTAAATGGGGGAGAGATCGAAACACAGGAGCCACAGGGAGCACAGAGGAAGGCCTCTCGCTGCGAAGAGCTGGAAGCCAAGAGCTAAGAGCTAAGAGCTAAGAGCTAAGAGCTAAGAGCTAAGAGCTAAGAGCTAAGAGCTAAGAGCTAAGAGCTGCTGTAGACTCGCGGCACTCGCTGCGACAAGCCGCACAAAATTTCGTAGGGGACGCTTTGGCAAAGGCGCGCGAGTTCTGCGGCGTCCACACTCTTTCCCCTGTCTCGTCCTATTAAGACGACTTCGTCTGCCACCTTGACACCGCGAATGTGGTTGACGTCGACGATGGTCAGGTCCATCGAGACGCGTCCGACAACGGGCGCGTATTCGCCGCCTACGATTACCCGGGCGCGATTCGAAAGCAGCCGCGGATAACCGTCCGCGTAACCGACGGGCAGCACGGCGATGCGGCTCGGCGCTTTGGTCACGTAAGTGCCCATGTAGCCGACCGCTTGTCCGGCTGCGACTTCCTTCACCGTCAGCACTCGCGTCTTCCACGAAAGCACCGGGCGCAGCGGCAGTTCCGCCACGGCAGCGGGCTCGCCTCTGCGCGTGAAGGCCAGTGAATATCCGTAGAGCGCGATTCCCGGACGGACCATCGTCTTCCACGTCTCCGGACGCGCGCTCATGGCGGCGGAATTTCCCATGTGAACCAGTGGAGGCTGGAGCCCGTAATTCCGCAAAATTGCGAGTCCCTCTTCAAAGCACTTCATCTGGCGCACGGCGTCTTCGGCGTCGAGAACTTCGGCCGACGCGAGATGCGTGCTCACTCCTTCGAGAGTCAAGTGCTTGCAGGCGCACAGCATCTCGCACAAATGCGGCAGCGCTTCCTTCGATGCGCCTAAACGATTCATGCCCGTATCGAGCTTCAGATGAACGGACAACCGATGTGAGGGTAAATCGAGCTGCCGTTTCCGCGCAGCGCGTTCGAGCAACTCAATGTGCCATGGCTCCCAGATGGTGGGAGTGAGATTCTGGGCGACAATCCCATCTTCCTCGCCCTTCCAGATTCCGGTCATCAGCAGGATGCGGGCCTTGGCGCCGGCGCCGCGCAACGCCAGGCCCTCGGCGGCGTCGGTCACTCCCAGCCACTCGGCGCCCTCGGATTCGAGAGCGCGCGCGCACTCCACTGCGCCATGGCCGTAACCATCGGCTTTGACCACCGCACAAATGGTGACGCCTTTGCCGACATGCTTCTCGACTGCGTGAAAATTTTCTCCCAGCGCGGCCAAAGAAACTTCCGCCCAAGTGCGGCCGTCGAGAATCAGCGAGCGGCGGTCGGGCATTTTCGACAAATCGGGACGCGGCGCGTTCACGTAGCCGATTATAGCGAGCGCGCCGCGCCGCGCTGTTAACTCTTGCTGTTAGCTACCCGATAACACGAAGTTCACCGTGATTTCGGTCTCCACTTCGATGGGCTCGTTGTTGAGCAGGTAAGGGCGGTAGCGCCATTGCCGGACCGCCTCAATCGCGGATGCGACGAGCATCGGGTGTCCGCGGACCACAACCAGATTCTCGATCGTCCCTGCCTTGCCGACGATCGCCCGCAACTCGACCGTGCCCTGAACCCGCGCCTGGCGCGCGAGTGGCGGATAGCTCGGCTGGACGCGGTGGATGAGGTTGCCCTCGGCCCAGTGTGAGACCCTGAGCGGATGCGTGGACGCAGGCGGCGGTGGAGCAACCTCAATCGCGATGCCGACCGAGCCTAAGACTCCGCGTTCTCTCGTGCCAGTTCCTCCGACCACGCCGAGGGTGCTCACATCCGGTGAAGAGGCAACCTGCGATTCGTTCAGGTTAGCGATGGCGCTTGGAATCGTTAAGGGCTGCAGCAGTTGTCCTCCTGCGTTGATATTCGACGGACGAATCGGCCGCGAATCGCTTGTTGACGGCGCAGGCGCAGGTGCTGGCGGTGGCGCGAGAATCGGCAACTCGAGCCACCGCAGCATGGGTGGTCCCTGAATCGTGAGCAAGGGGATGAGCAGCAGCAAGCTCAGGCCGATGGTTTGCACGGTGATGGATGCGAGCGTGGTCCATCCTCGACGGGCGGAGTGGTCCCAGGTGCTTTCGAGTGCGCTGAACATCGGTGTGTTGAACATGGCGTCCTCCGAAACATCCTGCTACCCATAGAGACACCTGCGATTGGCGATTTGATCCCGGAGCGGCGAGGTGACGTGAAAACAAAAGTTAGAACGTTTCTCGTGATGGGTGTAGAGTAGGCACCCTCAGCGGCTAAAGCTGGAACCCATTGCAGCCCCTGGCGGCACCCTTCGGCTTTGCTCAGGGCAGGCTCTGAAGCCGTGCCCTACCCGTTCCCGGCTCCCTCTACAGCAAAACGAGAACTACTCTAGTTACGGAAGGGAAAAACCGATCCATAAAAAAAGACCGCGTTGGCACGCGGTCTTGACAAATAAGTTGGAACTAAAACTACCCGAGCGGTGTCGCTACTGTTTCGGCGGAGTGCTCGCGGGCGCAGCCGGTTTGCTGGTGGCGGGCGCAGCGGGTTTCGTGGCTGCGGGCTTCACGGGCTTGGAAGCCGTGCTCCCCGCAGCGGGCGCGGCCACACCAGATTGAACGTTGTAGGCCTCCACGATCGGTTGCGTGATGTCCATCGCCGGTCCATACCAGAGCACCGGGCCGCGCGGCCACTGTTGCGATGTATCCAGGATCACGCCGTAGCCGTTTTCGCTGGCGTACGTCACGATGAGTGGGGCCATCTTGGAGAGGATTCTATTCCCGATCTCACCCTGCTGGTTCTGAACATCTTCCTGAAAATCCTGCTGCGCGCGATCGAAACTCTTTTGCTTCGTCTCGATCTCCTTCACCAGCTTGTCGCGCGCTTCGTCGTTCAACTTGTCCTGCTGGGTACTGAGCTGCTTCTTGAGGCTGTCGATTTCGTCGGCCTTGCCCTTCAGATCGTTCTGCTTGGGTTCAAACTTCTTGCTGAGCGCTTCGAAATCGCGCCGTCCTTCGTTGGAGGCGAAGATCGCCTGTTCGATGTTGATGGTGCCGACTTTGGTGCCCGTTGCCTTGGCCGCCGCTGCCGCCGCAGCGGAGGGAGCGTTGGGTGTGGTGGCAGCCGCGGGAGCGTCGGCAGCCGGGTTGGCTTGGGCCAGAGCGAAGAGGGAAAGGCCGAAGACTACGGCCACGGTGACGCGCGCAAACTTGCCAGTCACAAACTTGCTAGTCGTTAACATGCCAATCATTTGGATCCTTTGAACTCCTTCGGATTTTTAGGAATGCTGGAAGCTGTCAGCTCGCTGGGCTCAACGAGGCTGATCGCAACCCGAGCCTGTCAGTCATCAGACCTGAGACGCCGAAACGGCAAGCGTGGTGGTCAGGGTGTGGACGCTCTGCATTATACGGAGCGCACCGGAACAGCGTCAAACTGTCCTGTCGCGGTGGGACGCGAGCCCCTCTCGGCTCGGCGTCCACCGAAGGCATGGATGGTCCTGGTGCCGGCGACAACCTCGCCGCCATGCGAGAGCCCCTTTGGGATGAAATATTCCTCTCCGGCTTTGACGGGGATGCGTCGGCCACCAATGACAAGGGTATAGCATCCCTGTGCAACGATCATATACTCGTCATACTCATGCACATGCGGCGCGGAAACGGCAGTCTCGGGACAAGTCCAGAATGCCATTTGACTCCCATCCGCCCCGTCAAAGACGTAGCCTTCTACGCCAGGAGTGGACTGGCTACTCGTTGCAATCTTATTTGCGGAACACTTCATGAACTCCGGAAAATCGTCCATCGTTTCTTCTCCAGCGTAAAGCGTTTTCCTTAATGGTGCGCAGTGCGCGACCTCAGCGGCTAAAGCCGGAACTTGTTGCGACTCCTGACGGCACGGCTGAAGCCGTGCCCTACCCGTTCCCGCTTCCCTCCACAGCCAATCGAGAACTGCTCTAAACAATTGAATCCGTCTTGGACTTCCGATCGCGGCGATTTCTTTCTCGAGGATGATTCTCGCATCTCGCGTGAGCGTGTCGAGGCTAGAAAAACTTTTGTCGCAACTGACTCCCCCTCAATAGTGAAACCGGTAGCGCAGTTGGACATAGATTTCGCGCGGCAGGTTCCAGTGATAGCCGCCGAAGGTGAGGCTGTTGTCGTATTCGACGCGATGGTTGGTGACGTTTAACGCGGTGAGGGACGCGGTGAAGCGTTCCCCGAAGTCTTTGCCGAGCGACAGATCGAAGGTGGTGTGCTGCGGCAGATAATTTCCCGGATAGGGAGCGCCGGGAAAGGCGTTGCTGAAGCCGGAGCCGTAATAGACGTTGGTGGAGACATAGGACCGCCAGGGGAGGGTGACGTCGCCGCCCACGTTGAGGGTGTTGCGCTGGTCGTGATCGAGCGGAGTGAGTTCGGGAGAGGGAGTGTAATCCGTGAGGCCGCCGGTGATGGTGCCACTGCCCTCGGCGATCTGGTTGGAGTAGGCGAGGTGAAGCTGGGCGCGGTGGGCGAAGCGGGGAGAGCGCAGGGTGAGTTCCCATCCGCGAATTAGGGCTTGGGAAACGGTGATGGGAAAGAAGATGTTGGACGCTCCGATGTTGTTGTGGTCGAGAAAATTGGCGACGTCGGTTTTGAAGTTGTCGGCGTCGAAGACCCATCCGCGGAATGGAATGGTGACGCCGAACTGATGTTCTTCGTCGCGCTCACCGGGAAGAGAGATGATGGCCACGTTGTTTTGTTGGACATACTGCAGCAGCGGACCGGAAACGGTTTCAATCGGGGGCGCCTGATAGTAGTGTCCGTAGAAGGCGCGGAAGGTCCAACGAAGACGAGGGATGGTGACGGTGGCGCCGAAGCGCGGGCTGATGGCGGATTCGTCGACAGGCTGCGAGGTCGAAGTGGCCGCAAAGTTGCCTTCGGAGAATCGCGTGGGACGCATGCCAGCGGAGAGCGTCAGCCAGGGAAAGGGTTTGAATTTATCGTCGATGTAGAAAGTATCGAGATTGGCGGTGGGGCGCTCGGTATCCGGGGAGGCTAAGCCGGGGATAACGTCAAAGAGCTGGTTATCGCTCTGGTAGAAGCTGAGAAATCCAACCTGCAGATCGTTCTTCTTGTAATTGGCAGCGAAGCTGGACTGACCTCCGACGTAGGTGGAGGCGCGGTCTTCGGTGGTGGCGATGGGATTGTCGTTGGGATTACTGGCGTAGTCTCCGCTGTTGTAGTGGTAGAAGGGCGAAACCGTGGTCATGAGATGCGAATTGAAAGTGTGGACCCAGGTGAAGAGGACGCCGGCATCGGCCTCGTGCTGGCCATCGCGCAGGCCGATGCTGGGGGAGTACTGATCGCTCCCAGGGCTGTTTTCGATGTCGTTGGGGAAAGGATCGTACGGGATCTGGAAATAGTCGCGGTGGACAGAGGTCATCAGGCGAAGCTGGTTGGAGGGATCGACGTTGAGGATGAAGGATCCGAAGCCGCCTACTCCGTTGACGGCATCGTGCACAACCGTGGCAACGGGCGGCTGCAGACCGAGATTGCTGCGGTTGGCGTTGACGCTGGCGTAGTAGGCAAAGCGTCCGGTGTGGCTGCCGAAGCTGAGCGCGTCGTTGGTCTGGTAGAAGTTGCCGGCGGTGACGACGAGTTCGGCTTGGTTGCTGCGTTCGAAACCGGTGCGGGGCACGACGTTGAAGACGCCATAAGTGCGGTCGCCGAACTCGGCGCCATAGCTGCCGCGATCGACCTCGACGTAATCCATATCTTTGGGATCGAACTGGGCGCCGAGATTTTGCGCGATGGCGGTGTTGATGATGGGGATGCCGTCCAGCAGCCAGGTGGTCTGGTGGCCGCCGCGCATGTGGAGCATGTCGTGGGTGACGTAGGCGCCGGGGACGTAGTCGGTGATCATGGCCATGCTATTGGTGCCGTCGGCGCCCGGTGTGCGCTCGATGTCGAGGCGGGTGACGAGTGTTACGGGAGTGAAACTGTCGGTGGCAACCACTGCGGGCGAGGCGGAGACGCTGACTTTTTCATTCGCCGAAGCCACCTGCAGTTGAAAGTGAACGACCGGCACAGTCCCCGAAATGACCGTGACGTCCTGTGAAGTTTGCGCGAAGCCCTGACTGGCAACGCTGACGGAGTATTCGCCGAGGGGGACGGCGTTGAGCTGGAATTCACCGTTGGCGTCGGTGGTGACGCTCTTTGCCCAGTCCGACGATTTCGCTTTGAGCATGACCATGGCGTCTTGAATGGGACGATGCTGCGGGTCGTGCACGACGCCGCGGACGGCGCCGTAGACGTTGGCGAACGCAGCGGGGGCCGTCGTTATCAATAGCAAGGCGGCGAATGCTAGCAGCTTGAGGCGAGCCATGTTTTATGTGTCCTTATGAGATGTCGATCTCCTCAACGCCAAAGAGCGGCGATGGGGGTGCGACTTTCCGCGTCGCTAAAGCGGGCTGCGAGCTTCGGGCCACGAGCTTCGAGCAGCCGATTTGTGTTCGGTATTCGCTCGTAGCCCGAAAAGTCGTAGCAGCGTTGCTAATTTCAGGGTCCGGTAAGAGGGATTAGCTGCGCGGAGGGGCACGGGCGGAATCTAGTCTGGATACATCGCTTGACGGAGAAGACGGGGTTGGTGACGGCAGCGCTCGTTCGACTAGGAGACTTACGAAGGAGAGCGCACTGGAAGCGGGCTGCGCCCACTCGGACGTACGGTCGCAGCAGCAACGGTGGTTCTGACAGCAAGTATCGGCAGCTTGAAACGAGGCTTCGGAGGATTCGGGGTGGGGCGGAATCGGCTGCGCCATCGCATGATGGCAGTGCATCGGAGGCTGCGCCGACGGCGCGGACGCTGGCTGGCGCTGGCAGTGCATGGCTCCCGGCAGCGCAGCACAGGGCATCGCCAGCGGCCCGAAGGCCGGGGCGAGCATAGCCAGCAACAGAAATCTAGCAACCCAGCGAGAAGCTCCCCACATTGTCGGACAGCATAGCAGTACCCAGTACCCAGTTACCAGTACCCAGTTCTCAGAAGCAGAGGTTTGCTGGGTACTGGGTACTGATTCCTGTAACATTTCTCCGTGCACGAGCTGGCGGGGCGGTTGTTGAAGACAATTCGGAAGCAGGAGTCGATTCGAGCCGGAGACCGCTTGGCGGCGGCGGTTTCGGGCGGGGCGGATTCCGTGGCGTTGCTTTGCCTGCTGCTGGAGTTGCGGGCCGAGTTGGGGATCGTCCTGTCGGTTGCGCATGTCAATCACAAGCTGCGCGGAGAAGAGTCGGACGAGGACGAGCGGTTTGTCGCGGAATTGGCGAGGCAGCACGGGCTCGAACTGCATGTCTCGGAAGCTCCGGTTAGCGGGAGTCGTCGATCCGAGGGCGGTTCCGAAATCGGTTCCGGCGTCATTTCCCGTATTGAGGCGGCGGCGCGGGAACTGCGCTACGGTTTTTTTCGACAATTGGCGAGGGAGGGTCGTGTTACGAAGATTGCGACGGCGCACACTCTCGACGATCAGGCGGAGACGGTGCTGCTGCGCATCTTTCGCGGTACCGGGATTCGGGGGCTCTCGGGCATTCATCCGCGGATTATCTTCGAGGAGCAGGGACGCGCGTTTGGCGAGGTGCTGCGGCCGCTGCTGGGCTTCCGGCGCGCTGCATTGCAGAAGTTTTTGCACGAGTGGGACCAGAGCTGGCGGGAGGACTCTTCGAATCGGGATCTTGCCTTCCTTCGCAATCGCGTGCGGCATCGGCTGCTGCCGATGATTGGGGAAGAATTTGGAGAGGCCGCGATCGAGCACATGGGTGAACTGGCGGAGATCGCGCGGGCCGAGGAAGAACATTGGGAGCGCGGGCATTTGGAGATCGCGGCACAGTTGGCCTCAGCGGCTAAAGCCGCCACTTATTCTGCGGCTCTTACGGCGCGGCTGAAGCCGCGCCCCTTCAAAACAGAGTCGAACAAAGCAGGGCCAAACAAAGCAGAGTCGAACAAAACAGGGTCGCACCCTGAGTTTCTTCCGCCGCCTGAGACGCGGCAAGCCGCGTCTCTACTGGTGGGGCCTTTGTTGGCGCTTCCTTTGGCGGCGCAGCGATGGCTGGTGCGCGCATGGCTGGAAACGAATGCGCCAGATTTGAGTATCTCGTTCCGGCTGATCGAGGAGGCGCTGGAGTTGGCGCGAGGATCGGTGGGCAAGAGATCGGTGGGCGAGAAATCGGTGGGCAAGAGACTGGAGCTGCCCGGCGGGCGGCATCTTCTCCGGCGGAGTCTTCGACTTGGACGGCGACTTGGACGACAGGAAGTTTTGTTGGGATTCGAACCTTTCAGCGGAGGGGGAGAAGCGGCGGATTATGAGTATATTTTAGCGGTGCCGGGCGCGGTGGAGGTTCCGGAACTGGAAGCTTGCATAGAGGCTCGGGTGGTGGATGCGGGTGGCGTTCCAGAGGATGAGCGCGGCGAGTTGCTGGATTTGGAGCACATGCCGAAGGAAGTTCTGATCCGCAACTGGCGGGCGGGAGACCGTTACTGGCCGGCACATACGGCGGCGGGAAAAAAAGTGAAGGAGCTGTTGAGCGACCGTCATGCGATTGGAGCGGAGAAAAAGCTATGGCCGGTTGCGGTCGCGGAAGGCTGCGGGCTGGTCTGGATGCGGGGGTTCGCGGTTCCGGCGGCTTTCCGGGCGCCGGCGGGGGCTCGGAAAGCGATTTGGATTCGAGAGATGGCGGGCATGATGTAACATGCCATCGTTAGGGATTGTCGGATTAGGTCTCCGTGGGAAGACGGAATGCAATGAAGGCCACCCTCGGCGGCAGAATTTGCAGCATCGCTAAGCGATGCCCTGATACGGAACCGGAGGCGGCACTCTCGCTATGAATGTTTCGCAAAATTCCGGGTTGCGCCAGGTGATCTCGGCCGACCAAATTCAGAAAAGAGTCCGCGAACTGGGACGGCAGATTTCCGACGACTATCGCGGCCAGACCGTGATCGCGCTGGGAATTCTGGAAAACAGCTTCCTGTTCATGGCCGACCTGGTGCGGGCGGTCGATGTGCCCGTCATCTGCGCCTTTATCAAGCCGAGGTACAAGCAAAGCAAGCAGGGTGAAGCTCCGCTCCTGGAGATTTTTTTCAGCCACGAACTGGCGATTGCAGGCAAGCATGTGCTGCTGGTCGAGGGGTTGGTGCACTCGGGGGTCACGAGCGAATTCCTGATGAACGACCTGCGCGGCCGGGGCGCGGCTTCGGTAAAGCTGGCGACGCTGCTGGATCGCCAATCGGCGCGCCGGGTGCCGCTGCAGCCGGATTACTTCGGATTTCTGGTGGATGACGCGTTTCTTTGCGGCTATGGATTGGGGAGTCCGGAGCAGACGGGGAGAAACCTGCCGTATCTGGCGGCGACGACGTAGGGTTGCGAGCTACGAGCCACGAGCCGCGACACAGGGTGCTCGAAGCTCGCCGCTCGAAGCTCGTAACCACGGGGGGCTGGCCCACCCTTAGAAAACTGAGGCTGCCCCACCCTTGCGCTTTTTGCAAGGGTGGGTGATTTGAATCCCCGGTCGAAGGAAACCTGCGGGTTCGGCGGTTCCCACCCTTCGCACAAAACGCGAAGGGCGGGGCAGCCCCCGGCGTGCAAAAAAGTCACAACCTCTCAGCGCAGCCGAACAACCCTGCTGGCGGGGCATAGCCCCGCCTCCACACAAGGCGTTCTATCCGATGACTTCTGTCACTTCCTTCGGGGTCCCCGTTTTCTTTGGAAAAGGTCTAGAATTGAGGGGCAGTCTTTCCCCAGTCGAATTTCCGCCTCCGGCATCTAAAATATGGGCTAAAGAGGCGGCTTCTTTCTTTTGGTAGGGAGGGGCTGCACTTAGAGGAGTTTTAGGTGAATTCTACGATCAAAACGGTACTTTTCTGGGCGGTCATCGTGGTTTCGGCCTTCCTGCTCTGGCAGGTGGTGAAAACCGGGGGCAATGCCCAGAAGGAAAAAGAAATCGGCTTTTCCGAATTCCTGTCGGACGTGGACCAGGGCAATGTCCACGACGTGATGTTTATCGGCCAGGAAGTGAAGGGGAAGTTCAAAAACGACTCGCCGTTTCATACGATTGTGCCGGCGAACTATCCGGATATGTACAAGAAGCTGACGGAAAAAAACGTTCCGTATGGTTTCAAGGACATCAGCAACGGCACCTGGCCGAGTTGGATTCTGAATCTGTTGCCGCTGGTACTGCTGGGCGCGCTCTGGTTCTTCATGATCCGGCAGATGCAGACGGGCGGAAACAAGGCGCTGTCGTTCGGCAAGAGCCGGGCGCGGCTGCTCTCCATGCAGCAGAAGAAGATCACGTTCAAAGACGTGGCGGGAGTGGATGAGGCGAAGGAAGAACTTCGGGAAATTATCGAGTTCCTGCGCGAGGCGCAGAAGTTCCAGAAACTTGGCGGACGTATTCCGAAGGGCGTGCTGCTGGTTGGACCTCCGGGAACGGGCAAGACCTTGCTGGCGCGCGCGGTTGCGGGCGAAGCGAATGTTCCGTTCTTCTCCATCTCCGGCTCGGATTTTGTTGAGATGTTCGTAGGCGTGGGCGCGAGCCGCGTGCGCGACCTGTTCGAACAGGGCAAGAAAAACGCTCCTTGCATCATCTTCATCGACGAAATTGACGCGGTTGGACGTCATCGTGGCGCCGGTCTCGGCGGTGGACACGATGAGCGCGAGCAGACCTTGAACCAGTTGCTGGTGGAAATGGACGGCTTCGAATCGAACGACGGCGTGATCCTGATGGCGGCGACGAACCGTCCGGATGTGCTCGATCCGGCGCTGCTGCGGCCGGGACGTTTCGACCGGCGCGTGGTGGTGAATCGTCCGGATGTTCGCGGACGGGAAGAAATTCTGCGCGTGCATACCCGCAAGATTCCGCTGGCGGAAGATGTGGATTTGTCGGTGCTCGCCCGCGGCACACCAGGATTCTCCGGCGCGGACCTGGCGAACATGGTAAACGAAGCGGCATTGGCGGCTGCCCGCCAGAACCGCAAAGCCGTGCTAATGTACGACTTCGAAGTGGCGAAAGATAAAGTGCTGATGGGCGTGGAGCGCAAATCGCTCCTGCTCTCCGATGAAGAGAAGAAGAACACGGCCTACCACGAGGCCGGACACGCGCTGGTGGCGGCCCTGCTGCCGTACTCCGATCCGGTGCACAAGGTCACGATCATTCCGCGCGGCTTGGCGCTGGGCTTGACCATGCAGTTGCCGACCGACGATCGCCACAACTACTACAAAAACTATCTCGACACGCAGATCGCCATCCTGATGGGCGGACGAATCGCGGAAGAGATTTTCCTTAACCAAATGTCGACGGGTGCGGGCAACGACATTGAGCGGGCCACGGAACTGGCGCGCAAGATGGTTTGCGAGTGGGGCATGAGCGACCTGGGGCCGGTGACCTTCGGCAAAAAAGAAGAGCAGATTTTTCTGGGACGCGAGATCTCGCAACACCGCGACTACAGCGAAGCTACCGCCATCCAGATCGACGAAGAAGTCAGGAAAGTGGTGAGCACAGGGTACGCGACCGCGAAGCGAATACTTTCCGAGAATCGCGAAACCCTGATCCGGATCGCGAAGGCGCTGATCGAACGCGAAGTGCTGGACGCCTCCGAGATCAAGATGCTGGTCGACGGGCAGGAACTGCCTCCGATCAAGCCGCTGCCGGCGAAGACCGACGACGGCGTGCAGCAGGTGATCAAGCCAGAACGGGCTCCTGCGAAAGGCGGCGAGCGGCCGGCTACGGCGTAAGGGCAGTGGTTAGTGGGCAGTGGCCAGTGGGCAATTTTCAGATGGGCCGCCGATTTGGCCGTGCCGGGCTTCGCCCATTCAGGGTTGCGTAGGGACAGCCGCCCTTCTTCGACTTCGCTCAGGACCTGTCCAAGCCGAGCGCAGCTTGGCACTTGCCTGTGGTCACACCAATTCTGGATTCGCTATAGCGTTCGCGATCCAAGCAAGGCAGAGCCGCGGAAAATCTGGCGGGGTATGATTCCTGCATGTCTTCTTCTTCTTCTACCCCTTCTTCTACTTCTTTTTCCTCCTCCTCCTCTTCTTCGGTAGTGCCTTCGGCTCGGGTGGTTTGCTTTGAAGAGGCTCGACACCTAGTTGAGCATCATGCCGTCGGCGTGCGTCCGGGAGACGTGGAAACGGTGGATCTGCTGACGGGGTTGGGGAGGGTGCTAGCGGAGGGGATTGTGGCGGACCGCGATTTTCCTCCCTTTGATCGGGCTGCTCGCGATGGATATGCGGTGCGGGCGGCGGACGTGGCGGAGGTTCCGGCGCGGCTTGAAGTGGTCGGCGAGGTGAAGGCGGGCGACTGGCCGGAGCCGGGAGTGTGCTCGGTCGGGCGCGGGCAGGCGGTGGGGATCATGACGGGGGCTCCGCTGCCGGCGGGGGCGGACGCGGTGGTGATGGTGGAGCACACGTCATTGGCGGATCAACTTTCGGATCAGTTGGCGAGTCAGCCAGAGCGGAAGTTGGTGCCGAAGTTGGTGGAGGTGCGGCGCAGCGTTAGCGCTGGTGAAAATTTTGTTCCGCGTGGGGCGGAAGCACGCGCGGGACAACTGCTGCTGGATCGCGGACGGCGGCTGGATCATGCGGGGATTGCGATTGCGGCATCGGTTGGCAAGAGCCGTGTGCTGGTTTTCCGGAAGCCGCGCGTGGCGGTCGTTTCGACCGGGGACGAAGTGGTGGAGATTGATGCGGCGCCGGGGCCGGCGCAAATTCGGAATTCCAATTCGTATTCGCTGGCGGCTCAGGTACAGAATGCGGGCGGGGAGGCGGTGCGGCTGGCGATCGCTCCAGATGAGCCCCGGCGGCTGCGGGCTTTGATTGAGGAAGGATTGGGGTGCGATCTTCTGTTGCTGACGGGCGGCGTCTCTATGGGGAAGTACGATCTGGTGGAGCAGGTTCTCGGGGAGTTGAACGCGGAGTTTTATTTTACGGGAGTGGAGATTCAGCCGGGGCGGCCGGTGGTGTTTGGATCGTGTGGAGCGGACACTCCTGTCCGCTTGGACGGTGCATCCTCTGCCCGCACCCAGACAGGAGTGTCCGCGCCACACGGGAAATATTTTTTTGGGCTGCCAGGGAATCCAGTTTCGACCATGGTGACTTTCGAATTGTTCGCGCGGCCGATGATCGAAGCGCTGGCCGGGATGACGCCACAGCCGTTGATCTTTCTTCGTGCGCGATTGAAATCGGAGATAAGGACTAAGACAGGATTGAGGAGATTTCTTCCAGCGGTGCTTTCGGGAGAGTTTGAGAATGCGGAGGTGGAGTTGGCGCGGTGGCAGGGGTCGGGCGACATCGCCGCGCTGGCGCGGGCGAACTGCTATGTTGTGATTCCTCCGGAGCGCGAACGGATCGAGGCGGGAGAATGGGTGTCGTTGTTGATGCGATGAGGGGCGGACCTCAGCGGCTAAAGCCGCTTGTGTGGCGGGATTCTAACGGCGCGGCTGAAGCCGCGCCCCTTCAAAACAGAGTCGAAGCCCGAGTTTTTCAGCAGCCTGCTGGGGCGAGTACGATAACCTAATGGCGATGCCGAAGAAACTTTCCCACTACGATGCACAGGGTCAGGCACGCATGGTGGACGTGTCGCGTAAGGCGCACACGGCGCGAGAAGCGGAGGCTAGCGCTTTCGTGCTGATGACGCCGGAGGTGGTGCGGGCGCTGCCGGAGAATCCGAAGGGCGATCCGCTGGAGGTGGCGCGGACGGCGGGAATCATGGCGGCGAAGCGGACGGCGGAGTTGATTCCGATGTGCCATCCGGTGGCGCTGTCGCACATTGCTGTGACCCTGCGCGTGTGCGAGAATGGCGTTTCTATTGCGACGAAAGTAAAGACCACGGCGCAGACGGGCGTGGAGATGGAAGCGCTGGTCGCAGCCAGCGTGGCGGCGTTGACGGTCTACGATATGTGCAAGGCGCTTGACAAGGGCATCGAAATCCGGCACGTGGTGCTGGAGCGGAAGTCGGGCGGCAAAGGCGGAGACTACCGGAGAAGCGCGAAGCGGAAATAGATACTCATCTATTTATCTATGGCGAGCAACGTCAAAATCCTGCTGGTAGACGACAATCCGATGGTGCTGGGGATGCTGCAGCAGGCGCTCTCGGCGCTGGGCGAGGTCACGGTCGCGACCGACGCAGCCGATGCGTTGTTGAAGGCGGTCGACGACTTGCCGGATGTGCTGATCAGCGACTACCGCATGCCAGGCATGGACGGGCGGCAGTTGCTGGAAAAACTGAAGAGCAGGCCGGCAACGTCGGGGATCGCGGTGATCCTGATGGCCACGAAGGCCGACATCAGCGAACGATTGTCGATGCAAGACCCGATTGAAGACTATCTGGAAAAACCTTTCTTCCTGAAAGACGCCACGCACAAAATCAAGCGCGTGGTGGACCGGATCGCACTGGAGAAACTGAGCAAGGCGGCGTCGACCGATGGCATATTGCGCGGCAGCCTGTCGCAGATGAATGTGATCGACCTGGTGCAATCGCTGGAGATGGGGCGCAAGAGTTGCCTGCTCACGATGACCAATGGCGACGACAAATGCGAGATCTATTTCAGCCAGGGGCAGGCCAAGCACGCCGTGTATGGCCCGATTGCAGGGGACGAAGCGGTTTTCAAAGTGCTGCGCTGGACGGAAGGAAACTTCCAGATTGATTTCAACGGCAAGTCCTCGCAGGAAACGACGACGCTGAATACGCAGGGCCTGCTGATGGAAGGATTGCGGCTGCTGGACGAGGCGCAGCGGGACGCAGCGGCTGAGGGTGAAGATGTCCTCCTCGACACCTGACGCCTCGAAAGCCGATGGCACGCCTGCGGCGGTGCTGACGGTTAGCGATTCGTGTTCGCGGGGCGAAAAAAAGGACCTCTCCGGTCCGGTCGTGGCGGAAGCGCTGGGGCGGCGCAATTTTCACGTGGTGGCGCGCAGCGTAGTGGCCGACGAGCGCACCGCGATTCAGGAAAAGCTGATTGAGTTGTGCCGGTCGGCTCGACTGGTAGTGACCGCGGGCGGGACGGGAATCGCTCCGCGCGACGTAACACCGGAAGCCACCGTCGCGGTGTGCGAGCGACTGGTGGAAGGCATCGCGGAGCGGATGCGATCGGAGGGAGCGCGCAAGACGCGCTTCGCTGCGTTGAGCCGCGCGGTGTGCGGTGTCCGGGGAACGAGCCTGATCCTGAATCTGCCGGGCAGTCCGGCGGGGGCGGTCGAGTCGCTGGAGGCGGTGATTGATTTGCTGCCGCACGCGCTGGAGTTGATTGCGGGGCGGACGGGGCATGAGTGATGGCGTCGTTTGCGGATTGTCGTTCGCTACTCGCTATTCGCAAAACCACGTCGTTCGCTGTTCGCTGGCGTCGTTCGCTCTTCGCAAAGCCACTTTCTGCGGACTGTGAAGGCGAACCCCGACGCGAAGTGGGACGGCTGGCGAACGGCGAATAGCGAACGACGAACAGCGCTCTCTGCTTCTCGCGTAAACTAGTCTCACTCACTTGAGCCAGATCAAACATTTTGTCCACGCTTACGGCGAGTGGATCAAGCACATACTTGCGCCTCTGGGGCCCTGGGGAATGCTTGCGTTTGCGGCGGTGGATGGCTCGTTCCTGGGCATGCCGCTGGATGCGATTTTCGTGGGCTATGTTTACAACGATCGCTCGCGGTTCCTGATGTATGTGCTGCTGGCTTCGGCTGGGTCGGCGCTCGGAAGCATCGTTCTCTACGTCATCGGGTACACGGGTGGCGAGATGCTGTTGCGCAAGCGGCTTTCGCCGGAGCGGTTCGAGAAGATTCACGAATCCTTCGATCGGCATGAATTCTGGGCGCTGATGTTTCCGGCGATGTTGCCGCCACCAATGCCCTTCAAGATCGTGGTGCTGGCGGCGGCGGCGTTTGAGATGAACTTCGCGCATTTTCTGCTGGCGATTTTTGCGGGCCGGTTCGTGCGCTTTCTGATTGAGGCGCTGCTGACGCTCTGGTTCGGTCCGCAAATTGTGACCCTGACGGGGAATCTTTTCGCGCACCACTTCGTGTGGATTCTGGTGGGGGTGGGGGTGTTGGTGGCGGGGTGGCTGATCTGGCGGCGAGCGAAGCGGAAGAGCGCGAGAAATAAAAACGCAGCTACGGATTGCCGGTCAGGGATCGAACCGACATCATTGTGATCCGCAGGCGCCGGCGTGGACGGCGGAGAGAACGTCCGCGGACCAGAGAGGGAGGGGTGGTTTGCCGACGGCGTTCTGCTCGGCGGCCGCCTGGTTGTAGAGCACGAGCAGGCAGCGCGGATCGAGCATGGTGCCGATCAAGGCCTGGCGGCCAAAGCGCTTCTCGACCATCACCGACATCTTGTAGCCGACGGTGTACCACGGGCCCTGGATGCCGAAGAACGACCCAGCCTTCTCTTCTATAGCATCGTTGCTCGCGAACTTGGCGTTCACAATGTCGAGGAAGAACTGGTTCACGGTGCGAAGATCGCCGTTGAACTGGCCCATATCATGTTCCCAGCGGGCGTGCTCCTGGGGCGAGCTGGCGGCGTGCGGATCAACGTCGGGCCCTCCGGCGGCGGCGAGCATGGCAAAGCCCTCGCCGAAACTGCCCATCCAGTCGGCCGCTGTGTGAGCAGGCTCGGGCAAGGCGGCGATCTTATTGTTGTAGACGGGACCGACGCTACTGAGGCCGATGTGGTGCAGCTCATGGGTCACGTTGTTCTCGAACTTCTCGCGGCTCACTTCCGGGTCGAGATACAGGAAGATGGTGGGGTCAGAGGATGTACCCCAGACGAAGCTGTTGGTCACCGGCTTGATAACGGGATACACCTTCGCGTGGAGCGTAGCGTCGGCAGGAAGATAGGAGAGGGCTTGGCCGGCGTCCCCGCGGAGATCGGCTTTCTTCCAGCGATCAAGGGTGCTCGAAAGCGCGGCGGCGCGCGGCAGAAGATCGGCCGAGAGAACGAAACGTTTGAAGTCGTCGTCGGTAAAGGCGCGGGTGGGGTCGTGGAAACTTTCCCCGATCGCTTTCTCGCGCTGCTTGAGACGCTGGTAGGGAGCGGTGGCAAACAATATCTGCCACTCGGAGTCGGGGACAGGCTTGCTTTGACTGCGAAGCGCGAGGATGGCCAGCACTTGGTCGGCTTCGCTGGTGTCGATGGTCAACTGAACCCGGTCAACGGCGACGGCGAGTGGGAGGGAGAAGGAGAGCAGAAGCAGGACCACCGACAGCCGAACAAGCATGACGGCCTCCTTGCGAGGTAGACGGCGAAGGTTGGAGGAAGTTAGCACGATCTTCCTCCGCACCTCGAACTGGTTCTCGACCGAATTGTTCGGACCTGAATTTCAGTATGAATCTAACAGGCTGCGGAAAAACTCGTTCCCGCGCAGAAAGTGTGACCTCAGCGGCTAAAGCCGTCGATGAAAATAAGCCAGTTATCGCAGCGGTAAACCGCTGCGCCACCCAAAATCAAGTGCAACACCGAGTTTTTCCGCAGCCTGCTAGGCGGCCGCGGTCCCGTGCGGCTTGTGAATGGAGCTGGCTACTGCGGCGGCGACTGCGGGCACGCCGAACATGACTGCGGTGAAGACCATGTCGCCGGCGACTCCACGGCGGAAGAACGGCAGGGCGGCGGCGTAGCAGGTCATCAGACCGGCCAGAGTCTTGGGATACATGTTCCAGCATGCCCAGACGGCGAAATTACTGACCACGAAGAAAGAGACGGAACTTGCGAGTGCGGCTCCGCCGACCCGCAGCCAGTTGGTGTTTTCGCGCAGCTGGGTGCCGAGCAAAAGAATCGCCGCATACCACGCCCAAGTCACGAAATGGTCCCAGGTGAGGGGATAGGAGTACAGGATCTTCGTAAGGATCACGTCGGAGACCGCCAGCAGCGCCAAGGGCGCCCACAGCTGGCGCTTCGGACCGCGCGCGCCAAAATAGAGCAGCGCCGCCGCTACCGGAGTAAAAGCCAGAGGATGCGGCATAAAGCGGACCGCGACCGCAAAAAGGACAAATAGATAAGCCAGCATGAATCACCTCGTTAGGAGCCCGTTAAGATTGTTGCGCGAGTGGATGCTGCTGGTCAAGCGACTCCGCTAACTCGCTCCGACGGTGTGGCGTGTTCAGACCATCGCGTCGATTATCGTTTGGCTTTCCTCTTCGCCCTCGCTTCGGGTTTTTCCTCGTAACGCGATTCGATAAAGTCGGCCAGCAATTGCATCGCCCGTCCGACACGGGCCCGATCTCCGGTGGCGCAGAGGTCGAGGAGCAGACCCCGAGTGGCGGCCAGAAGCAGAGTCGCCTCGGCAGTCTCGAACTCCGAGCTGAGGCCGGCCTTCCTGGTGAGCTTCTGCCAGTAGGCCAGCGGAGCTTCGAGGACGCCGGGGTAGTCGCGCGGGTTTCGAAGCGCCAGCGCGTACAGCTCGAAGATCAGGCGTACGGCAGGCTGCGCCCGAGGCGCGCTCATCCGCTGCCAGTACCAGCGCAGGAACTCGGGCATCGTTCGTTGTTTCTTTCCAGCCTGGAACCAAGCCTCGATGTTCTCGTCTTCACGTTCGCGCACGCCTGCGAGGATCTCGGACATCAATCGTTCCCGCGAGCCGAAGTGATACACAAGCATCCGCGCGTTGGTCTCCAGGGCTTTCGCCAGAGGACGAAGGGCCAGGTCCCCGACTCCGTAGGAGAGCACATAATCGACAGCCTGGTTGCGGAGTCGTTCGCGGATGCTAGGGTTGGGAGGTCTGGCCATTGGGGAACTCCTTGACGAATTACTGTAACACATGTTACGTTAATTATGAAAATCCGTGAAACCCAACCATGAGAGGTTTCACTGCAAAGGAGAACGATATGCGCAAAGGTCCGGTGTTGCTTTTGCTGTTTGCGATCAGCCTGCCGTGTCTGGCTCAGTCAGGCAGCGACCAGGAGAGAAACAAGGCGGTTGCCCGAAGCTTTTTCGAGGAGGTGCTCAGCCGCGGACAACTCGAAAAGTACGGGGAGTTTCATTCCAAGGATTTTGTGGGCCATAGCGGCGACCGCACTTTCACACTTGAGGAGGATCTGGCCTATGCCCGGGGAGAACGCAAGGCTCTGCCGGACATGAGCTTCAGGGTGAACCGGATGGTCGCAGAGAGGGATCTGGTAGCCGTGCATGTTACTGTGAGTGGTACGAACACCCAGGCAGGGATGGGGTTTCCGGCAACGGGCAAGAAGATCGAGAGTGACGGGGTGACGATCTTCCGCTTCAAAGACGGCAAGATTTGTGAAGAGTGGAACGTGTTCGACATGTTGAAGGTGATGCGGCAGACGGGTCTGTTGCCTCCCGAGACGGGTGTGTTGTCTCCCGAGAAGTGACGTTTGACTCATTCCCTATTTCTGCCCTGACGGCGGCTCCCCATGCCGAAGCGTTCCTCCACCACTTGCAGATCGCGGGTCAGGAAGATCGTCGCTCCGAGCATGGCGCGGGCATCGCGTCCAGGATAGTCGTAGCGGAGATCGCGGAAACGGACTACGTAGGCAGCGCGGGTGTTCTCGACGGGATCGTTCGCGAGCTGTTCGGTTTCGGTTATGGGATACTGAGCCCAACTCAGGTACACGCGTCCGAGGTAGGTTTTCTTGGCGGCTAGAGTGATGGGCGTTTCTTCGGGCTTGTAGCGAATCTGCATTTGGGCTTCGGGATCGACTTCAGGAGACACCGAATTGAAGTTCAGCGAATCGACGTCCATGGTGGCGAAGAAAGCGGGTGTTTCCACCACGCCAAGCCAGCGGAACGGATTTGTCATGTAGGGATAGGCAGAAACGCGGATGGCATCGGCTCCCTGATAGATGCGTGCCTGGAGAGCGGCTACGGCGCGGCGATGCTCGTAGTCGCACAGTCCCCAGTAGGCGAAGACGGCGACGAGCGCGAGGGTTGCGGCAAGTCTTCCGGTGGGCTTGGCGCGCGGGCCTTTGTTGCGCGTACCGATCTCCTCGTTGATGAGCGAAAACAATGCGGGGAGAATTAGGCCGAGCGTGAGAACGATTAGGAGAACGGGCTCGGCGATGTAGACGATATCCCAGGAAACCCAGCGTTCGGAGAACGGCCAGAAGGGACGCACTCCGTAGCTGGTGGTGAAGTCGAGGAGAATGTGGCTGAAGCCGGCGAGGCAAGCGTAGGCGAAGAGCAATCTCCAGCGCGGGGGAAGGTTGGGATTGCCGGTCTTCGGGCGGCGCAGGCGCCAGAGGAGATAGAGGAACGCTACGACCACGGCGGCCACGAGCGGCACGCCCAGAAACGAATGAGTGAATCCGCGGTGATGATTTAAGGCGAACGCGGAACCGCCGAAGCGGCTGAAGACGTCGAGGTCGGGAGCTTCGGCGGCCAGGGTCAACGTAGCGGTGGCGAGCGCCGTTTTGCGGTTGAGTCCGGCGCGGCCCATGGCGGCGCCGAATAGGAAATGAGTGACGGGTTCCAAGGGCTCTCCTGGTCAAGAGTGTATCCCGTCTTTACGACACCCTCACGCGGGCACCACCAAACACAGCGCATTGGGCTGCATCGTCATGCGGGCGGGCAGGCGGCCGAGTAGTTCGCCATCGGCCTCTACATAGACGCGGTCGTCGCCATGACCGTCGCTGCTTCGACCATCGTTACCACCGCTGGCGTTTTTCTCCGGCAAGCGGCAGACGACCTCCGAGCAACTTACGAGATCGATGCCCTTGATATTCCACTGGCGACCTAGCAAGGCTCCGGTTACATATTGCAGATACGCGGTGCGGCTGGCGGTGCGGCACATGACCGCGCGCAGATCGCTGCAATCGAGCGACGCTCCGGGAACCAGCTCGCGCAGGATGTTTCCGAAAAAGCGGATTCTTACCGCCAACAGTTCCGTCAGCGAGGCACGCTGGCGCTGGCCGCTTCCATTGGCATACTCGGCCTCGAACCTTCTCATGCGATACGTCGCCCACAACTGCCAGGCTTTGAGGTAGTAGGCCGTCATGCCCGAGCGGTTCTTGAGGTCTGCATTCAGTTTGTAGAAAAGGTGCGCGTCGACGCCGATGCCAGCGGCGACGGTGAAATAGCGCGCTGAAGATTTGCCGTTAAAATCCTCGTACTCAATGCGGCCAAGCGGGATGCGGCGGACCTTGCCGTCGACGGCAGCGTGAGCCGCGGCGCTGGGGCGGAGCGGGATTCCGAGGTCGTGGGCAAGAGCATTGGCGGTGCCGAGCGGGAGCACGGCCAGGGCGACTTCGGTTCCGGCCAATCCCTGGATGACATCGTGGATGGTGCCATCGCCGCCGCAGGCAAAGACGGTGTCACTACCGGCCGCCACCGCGCAGCGGGCGTTGTCGGTTGCTTCCTGGCTGGAGCGGCAAACGGTAAGTTCGGTCCGCACACCGGCCGACTGGATGATGCCAATGGCGTGGTCCAATTCCCGGTCGCGCCGTGGGCGGCCAGAGTTGGGATTGAACAGAATGGTGGCTTTGTTCATGCGTTGGCTTGGTCTGCTTTGAGTTTAACGCATGGGTTAGGGATCGGAGAGGAGTGACGCGACAGCGTCGGCGTCTTCAAGGTGAAGTCGCGCAGTAGTTCGGAGGATCGTCATCGTTCAATTCTTGCCGGGAGTTTGGAACTCACCCACTCATCTCATAGACAAACCACTAAGCGTCACTGGTGAAATCGCGATTTTACGCCAACAAGCGGTACTAGACATTAATAACGATCCCTCCGGGTCGCTGCGGGTTGTAACTTCTGGCGCACTTAAGGCAGGTATTCCCTGGGGATGGGGTTATCCGGCCGTTCGTCATCCCAGGTATTGGCCGCGACCCACCAGCGTTTGCCATCCCAGAAAAGCTCGACGCTGTTGATGCCACGCGCAATGACGGGTCCGTCCGCAATGCGCCGCGATTCGTAGGTACTGAACACGTGGGCAATATTCCCGAAACGCTGCACGACTCTATGAATCTCTTTCTCAAAGAAGCCCTTGCCCACCAGCTCGGGATCGGCATAATCCACAAACTGTTGGTGAGATGCAATCTGCGCCACAGGCTTGCGGTGCTCGTCCTCTGCCATGGCCACAAAACGCACATCGGAGATGTATAGCGTGCGGTCACGTGACCATTGCCGGGGCTGTCCCTTCGGGCCGGATAAGACTTCGTAGAAAGCCTTCATGATGCCATCGATCGAAGAGATGTCCTCGGGCCGTGCCGCGACGGCTGGCACTTCGACGTGTTTGGGCTGGTCCTGGCCCGGAAGGACAGAACTTGCAGCCAGCGGAAGGAGAACAAGCCACGATCGCAAACAGCAGGTTAGACGCATTACGATTCCTTTCCTGTACCCCGCCCCCAAGAGGAGGCGTATCACTTTCTCCCCGTACAGCCTACTCCGGCGCGCTGGTAACTTCTAGCGGTCTCATTTCCAGTACTTCGCCGCCGGGGTACGTGGGGTTTGGTGATCCATCTGGCGATAGCGATGGGTTGGGTTGTCGTCAGCGCTGATCACGTGCGATGCGCAGCGAAGACAAGAGTGTATCTCCCGGCCGGACAGCAGCGCTAGTGACTGCTGTAGTCAGGCGTTTCGACCAGCTATCCCGCATGCAGTTTAGCAATCGGCGGGGTTACACTCGAAGCATAGCGGACATGGGACGGATGCTGGTGATACTTGGCGTGGCCCTGGTGGTGATTGGGGGCATCGTCATCCTGCTCGGGCGGGCGGGCTTGCCGCTTGGGCGGCTGCCGGGGGACATTGTGTATCGGGGCAAGAACACTACTTTTTATTTTCCGCTGGCGAGCTGCATTCTGATCAGTGTCGTGCTGTCGATTGTTCTCTTCCTGATTGGGCGGATGAAGCGGTAGTGTGCCGGGCGAAGGACGCTGCCGAGCTTCGCTCGGCTGGACGGCCGGGGGCGGCCGTCCCTACGTGTGTCTTACTCGCGCGGCAGGGTAAACTGAAACGTCACAACTAAAACTCTGCAACTGAAATTTCATGGACACCGCGGACCAACTCGGGTTCCAGTTTCGTCCTCCGGAGCGGCGTGTTTGGACGGTGCGGGCTTTGGTGTCGGCGGTGCGGGCGCACGTCGAGCGCGAGTACTCGGATTGCTGGGTGGAAGGCGAAATTTCTAATCTTCGCATTCCCGATTCCGGGCATTTGTATTTCACGCTGAAGGAAGAGGGCGCGCAGATTCGGGTGGTGATGTTCCGGTCGTCGGCGAAACTGTTGCGGTTTCGTCCGGAAAACGGATTGCACGTCACGGTCCGCGGGCGCATCACCGTGTATGAAGATCGCGGCGAGCTGCAAATCTCCGCTGAATTCATGGAGCCGAAGGGCGCGGGCGCTCTGCAGTTGGCGTTTGAACAATTGAAGGCGCGATTGCAGGCGGAAGGATTGTTCGAGGCTTCGCGGAAAAAGCCGATCCCGCCGTTGCCGCAAAAAATTGGCATCATCACTTCGCCGCAGGGCGCGGCGCTGCGGGACATTTTGAAGATTCTGGCGCGCAGGCACCACTCAGCGAATGTGCTGATTTATCCGGCGCAGGTGCAGGGGGACTCGGCGCCGGGCGAGGTGATGGCGGGGCTGCGATGCTTTCATCAAGACTTGCGTCGCGGCGGGGCGGTCGAGGTCATCATCATTGCTCGGGGCGGAGGCTCGGCCGAAGACCTGGCCGCGTTTAATCATGAGGGACTGGCGCGGGCGGTCGCGGAGTCGACGATTCCAGTGATCTCGGCGATTGGGCACGAGACGGATTTCACCATCGTGGATTTTGTCGCCGATCTGCGGGCGCCTACACCGTCAGCGGCGGCCGAACTCGTGATCCGGTCGCGACAGGAAATTGAAGCGCAGGCGGAGGATTTGTACCGGCGGCTGGAGCGCGCAGTGCGCTATCGCCTGCTGATGGCGCGTCAGGAACTGACCGAGCGGGCGCAGCACGGAGCGTTTGCGCGCATGATGGACGGCATACACCGGCGGCAGCAGAAGCTGGATGAACAGCGCTTCCGGCTGGAAAAGGCGGAACGGCAGCTTCTGGAGCGGTGTCATCGGCGCTCGGAAAATGTTTCCGCGGCCATCCGGCACTATGACGCGCGACGCCGTCTGGCTGCTGTGCGGCAGCGTTTGGAGGCTCAAGTTGCGAACCTGGCCGCCGCTACGAACACGCGGTTGCTGGAGAGCCGCGGGGCGCTGGATCGCCGGACCGCAAGCCTGGAGGCGCTTTCGCCGGTTGCAATTCTGAATCGCGGATACGCGCTGGTGTTCGATGCGAAAGGCCGGCTGGTGAAAGATGCGGCGCGACTCAAAGCTGGGGATGAGCTGTCGGCGCGGCTCGCACGGGGACGGGTTCGTGCCCGCGTGACCGCGACCGAAAGCAGCAAACCCGGGTCCGGCGGGACTGCATTAGAATGAAGGCCAATTCAACTTTCGACGTGAGGATGTCGTGACGCCGTCGCTGGTCTGGTCGCACATCTCGGTCATTTCGATACTGGACATCGTGCTGGTCGCGATCCTGATCTACCAGTTTCTCTCGCTGGTACGCGGCACGCGGGCGGCGCCGATGCTGGTCGGGGTAGCTGCGCTTGGGCTGGCCTTCTATTTCGCGCGGCTGGGGGAATTGCGGACCCTGAACTGGCTGCTTAGCACGCTGCTGCCGTACGTTGTTTTCGCGCTGATCGTAGTCTTCCAGTCGGAGATCCGGCACGCGCTGGCAAACCTTGGGAGCCACATTTCGCTGATGCGGTCTTCGCGCTCGGTGGCCGACGTTTACGACGACATTGTTTTGGCGGCCAATCTTTTTTCGCAAAATCAGACGGGCGCGCTGATCGTGATCGAGCGTGAGATTGGGCTGCGCACCTACATCGAAAGCGGCGTGCCGCTGGATGCCAGGCTGTCATACGATCTGCTGGCCACGCTGTTTCGCCCGAGCGCTCCCTTGCATGACGGCGCCGTGATTGTGCAGCGGGACCGCATCGCGGCCGCCGCTTGTTTTCTGCCGCTGTCGATGAACCCTGTGCTCTCGATCCAACTGGGGACGCGCCATCGCGCGGGAATCGGGATCACGGAAGAAACCGACGCGGTCGCCGTCATCATTTCGGAAGAGACGGGGACGATCAGCATGGCGGTGGCGGGGAGTATTGAACGCGAGTTGACGGTGGAACGTCTGCGCGAGCGGCTGAGCAATCTGCTGCGCCGCTACGCGCCCGCTGCCACGCTGCCGAGTCCGGTGGAGGAAAGCTTTATCGAAGAGGAGCCCCCCAGTTCGCATCTCTCTCGCGGGCAGGATGCCGGAAGGGACGACTGACGATGCCGGGCTTTGTGCAGCGCAGCTTTTTCCAACGGACTTTCGTTCATAACATCGGACTCAAGCTGGTTTCCCTGTTACTGGCCATCGGACTGTGGATGGTGGTGGCGCGGGATCCCACCGCCGAAGTCGAAATGAGGGTTCCCCTGGAGTTCCAAAATCTTCCCGACAATCTTGAGGTCGATTCCGCCAGCTCCGCCGAGGCGCAGATCCGGGTGCGAGGACCGGAGCGTCTGATTCATCGCTTGCAGGTTGCGGATGTGCGCGCGGAGATTGACCTGCGAAACGTCCAACCGGGGGAACGGACCTTCGATTTGAACGGCGGGCAAGTACATGTGCCGCAGGATCTGGAAGTGGTGCAGATCAAACCGGGTCAATTTCACCTCTCCTTCGACAATCGCGCCACCCGTGTCGTCGAGATTCGACCGCGTGTGACCGGAAATTTTGCGAGCGGCATGCGAGTGGCGCAAGTGATCGCCGATCCGCCGAATATCACGATCACCGGACCTCGCCGCCGGGTCGAAGCGGTAGAGGCCGCCATCACGGATCCGGTAGACGTCAGCGGAGCCATGACGCGAGCTTCTTTTGTGACGCAGGCATACGTGCCCGATCCTCTGATCCAAATTGCGCACCCCATCCCGATTCGCGTGACGGTTATCATGGAACGTTTGGGCGACGAGAGAAAATAAGGAGTAGTTTTCTTCCCCGGTCCTTGCATGACGCAAACCAGACAACTCTTCGGAACTGACGGGATTCGTGGCGTGGCGGAGGAATTTCCGCTGACGCGCGACAGTGTTTATTGGATTGGGCGGGCGCTGGGGCACGATCTGGCGCGGGTGAATGCCAGGGCGCGGGTGGTGATTGGACAGGACACGCGCGTCTCTAGCCAATGGATCGCCGACCGATTTCTGCAAGGGCTGGCGTCGGTGGGGGTAGAAACGCGCAGCGCTGGCGTGATCACCACGCCGGGCGTCGCGTTCCTGGCGCGCTCGCAAGGGTTCGATGCCGGGATCGTGATTTCGGCTTCGCACAATCCGTGGACCGATAACGGGATCAAGATTTTTTCCGGAGATGGCTACAAGCTGCCGGACGCACGCGAACTGGCGATTGAAAAGGAAATTTTCGCGCTTCTGCAAGATTCGGATGCGGTCCCGGCACCGGAATCCACTCAAGAGATTTCGAGCCTTCCCGGCGAAGAAAGCCTGCGCCAGGCTTACGTTCGCTGGCTCGCGGGAAGTGTTTCTGCCGACTTGAGCCGGCTTCGCGTGGCCGTCGATTGCGCCAATGGCGCGGCGGCGGCGGAAGCTCCGGAGTTATTCGGGGCGCTCCAGATCAAGACAACCTTTCTGCACTCCGCGCCGGATGGACAGAACATCAACGAGAATTGCGGCGCGCTGCATCCGGAAATGGTGGCGCGCTTTGTCTACGAGAGACTTGGCAAGAACAACGGACGTTTCGATGTGGGTGTCACTTTTGATGGCGATGCCGACCGCGCGCTTTTTTGCGATGCCAGTGGGCGAGTGGTAAACGGGGACGCGGTCCTGTTGCTGGCGGCGCGTGACATGCAGTCGCGCGGCGCGCTCGCCAAGGCCACCGTGGTGGCGACGACCATGTCAAATATGGGATTGGAGTTGGCGCTCAAGCGATCCGGCATTCGGATGCTGCGCGCGAATGTCGGCGATAAGTATGTGCTCGAAGAAATGCAGCGCGCTGGAGCTACTCTCGGCGGCGAACAGTCGGGCCACATACTGTTTCGCGACGGGGAGGCGACCACCGGCGACGGACTGTTCACCGCGCTCCGGGTGCTGGAGGTCATGGTTCGGATGGGCAAGCCGCTGGCCGATCTGGTGGGCGATCTGAAGATGTTTCCGCAGACGATTCGAAATGTGCGGGTGCGGCACAAAACTCCCTTCGCGCAGATTCCGGAGGTGCAAGCGGCGATTGCGGCGGCCGAGCGGGAACTCGACGGCATTGGTCGAGTGGTCGTACGTTACTCCGGTACCGAAGCGCTGGCGCGAGTGATGCTTGAAGCGGAGTCGAAGGAGCAGATCGATCGGCTTGCGGAAGCGATCGTCGAAGCGATTCGGTCGGCGCTGGGCGCGTGAAAAGCAGAAATCCAGCAGTTGATGCCGCATTCCTGTGAAGCACTTACCGCGTGCCCGAAAATCCCGCTTGTCGTGAACGGTGATAGCGCCGGAGGCGAGGCCGAGCTGCGCTCGGCTTGGACGGGCGAGGCGCCGGTCCCCACACAAGATGATCCCTTTTTGCAACTTTCCGTTTCACTTCCGGAAGTACGTCCATTTGTACGGGCTGGTTATCTTGTGTGCTGGGGCGAGTGAGTCGAGAATGAGAATCGGTTCAGAGTTAGCCGACTTAGAAGAAACTCATGAGAATTCTTATTGTAGAAGACGATGCGGCACTTTCCAGCTTTATCCGGAAGGGGCTGGAAGCGGAACATCATGCGGTGGATGTCGCCAACGAGGGGAACCAGGGCCGCGCGATGGCGATGGAGTTTGATTACGATCTGGTTGTGCTTGACCTCAGCCTGCCCGGGCTTGACGGGTTGTCGGTTCTGAAAAGTTTGCGGCAGCGAAAGGCGAACTTGCCGGTAATGATTCTCACCGCGCGCAGCCGGATCGAAGACCGCGTGCAGTGTCTCGATTCGGGAGCGGACGACTACCTGGTAAAGCCTTTTTCATATCTCGAACTGTCGGCGCGCGCGCGGGCGTTGTTGCGGCGCAGTCACCTGCCGTCGGAATCGGTCCTCACCGTTCGCGATCTCTGTTTGGATCGCGTGGAACGCAAAGTGGAGCGCGCCGGGCGTCACATTGAATTGACCACCAAGGAATTCGCGCTGCTGGAATACCTGATGCGCAATGCCGGGCGCCGGCTAACGCGGGCGATGATCATCGAACACGTTTGGAACCTGACCTTTGATTCCACGACGAACGTGGTGGATGTTTACATCAACTACCTGCGGCGCAAGGTGGATGACGGCTTCACGCCATCCTTGATTCACACGGTTCGCGGCGTGGGATATCAGATGAGTCCCGACGGGGCATCGGCATGAGCACGAGTCCGCATTCTTTTCCGAAAGTGCCGCGAGGCGAGGACGTGCTCGGCGAATTGCTGCACTCGTTAAGCCAGCCGCTTACCAGCTTACGCTGCTCGCTCGAACTCTCGATCGAAGAACTCGCGGAGCAACAGCAGGAGAGTGTTTCGGCGGCTCTGCAACAGACAGAAAAAGTTATTGGCATGATCCAGTTGATGCGGGAGTATCTGGACGCCGAGCAGCCTGGGCCGGAAGCTAGTCCGGTCGCGCTGGCGCCGGTCCTGCGGAGCGTGATCGAAGAACTATCGTCGATCGCGGCGGTGCGCGGTATTCAGTTGCGTATGATGGGCACATGTGCGGCGACGTTGCCGGCGCCGGAGCCGCGGCTGCGGCTGGCCTTGCAGTATTTGATTGCGACGATGATCGAAGCGCAAGCGGTGGGCGATAAAGTTATGCTTTTGCTCGGGGAAGGCCCGGCGGGAGCAGTGCTGCGCGTGGAAGGCGAACGCGGTCTTCGCGAGCTTGATTTTCAAAATCGGGAACCGAGCGCAACGAGCCCGCAGGCGAAGCGCGATCCGTCCGGGGCAACGTCAGCATCGGTATCAACGTTGCGCAGGGTGAGGCTGGCGATCGCCAGCCGTGTGCTCGAGAACGCCGGAGCGTCGCTGGTGTTCGGCGACGGCGGCGTCAATCCTACGGGATTCGTTCTGCGCATTCCGCGCCGGGTTGGCACTCCTGCCCGATGAGATTGCCGACACACTTGTGTGGCGCGCCGCAGTCGCCCTCAGCGGCTGAAGCCGCGCTTTATCCAGCGGCACTTACGGCGCCCTTCGGCTTCGCTCAAGGCAGGCCCTGAAGTCGTGCCCTTCGCAAGAACCTGCGTGAATCAGAGTTTTTCCGCAGCCTGCCAAGGAGTACAATCCAGCCTTTCCGGAGGTTTGCCGTGAAGCGTTGGATGGTTCTGCCGATCGCTCTGCTGAGTTTCTCGGGGCTGATTTCCGTGGGTTGGGCCCAGAAAAATGCGCCCGTGCTCGCGCCTGTAACGGTGATCCGGGCGGGAGTGCTGATTGACGGCGTGTCGGGTTCCGCTCGCCGGGACCAGGTCATCACCATTCGCGGAAATATGATTACCGACGTCGCCGATGCGGGATCGGCGGGCGTTCCTTCGAACCTCCCTGCGGGCGCTACCTTCATCGATCTCTCGCAGGCCACGGTGCTGCCCGGGCTGATTGATGCCCACACGCACATTTTTCTGCAGGGTGAAGATCCCGCCGAGGGCGGATACGACATTCAGTTGCTCAAGTATCCGCTGGCGTTTCGCGCGGCGCGGGCCACGGTCTCGGCGCGAAGCGCGCTCGAACAGGGTTTCACCACGTTGCGCGACATGGAAACCGAAGGCGCGGGCTACGGCGACGTGGGCATCAAACAGGCGATTGAAGGCGGATACATTCCCGGGCCGCGCTTGTTTGTTTCGACGCGCGCGATCTCGACGACCGGCGGATATCCACTGGAAGGTTACGCGCCGGAGATCGAAGTGCCGAAGGGCGTGCAGATCGTTGACGGGCCGGTCGAGGCGCGCAAGGCCGCGCGCGAACAGCTCGACCACGGCGCGGACTGGATCAAAGTGTATATGACGCATCGGTCGTGGGTCGGCAAGAACGGCGAACTGGTATCGCAGCCGACGCTGACGGTGGAGGAACTGCGCGCAATTGTGGACGAAACTCATGGCTGGGGGAAAAAGGTGGCTTGCCACGCTTACGGCGGAGAAGGCCTGCAGCGCGCGCTCGATGGCGGTTGCGACTCGATCGAGCACGGACTGGCGCTGACCGACGCGCAGATCGCACAGATGGTCCGGCAGGGCACGTGGCTGTGCGCGACGCTGAGTATTTTCTACGAGGGCTGGGCGCCGGCCGATACTCCGCAGGGCCAGCGCGACCGCGGGCGCGCCTCCGCGCACGAAGAGTCGTTTCGCAAGGCGGTGAAGGCAGGGGTCAAAATTGCCTTCGGGACTGACATGGGGGGAATGCCGTGGACCGAGCCGATCGCGCAAGAGTTTCCGTGGATGGTCGAATTGGGCATGACGCCGATGCAGGCGATACAGAGCGCGACTTCGCGGGCCGCGGAATTGCTGGAGATGAAAGGACGACTGGGCGTGATTGCGCCCGGCGCCTACGCGGATGTGGTCGCCGTATCGGGCGATCCTTTGGCGAATATCAAGCTTCTTGAAAATGTTGGTTTTGTGATGAAGGACGGCAAGGTATTCAAGAACGATCTAGTATTGAAGAACGAAGTATTGAAGAACCAGGCAGGGCCCCGAAGGTGAGCGATGAACATCCTGGAAATGTGCGATTGGGAAGCGGCTACGGTTCCGCTGGAAGCGACCGCCGAGCGGGCGATCCGGACCATGCTGGACCGGCACGTGGGAGCGGTCGCCGTCATTGACGAAAACCATCGCGTCGCCGGTATTTTTACGGAACGGGATGTGCTGCTGCGGCTGTCGCTGGGCGAGCGCGACCCGCGAAACATTTCCGTTCGCGAAGTCATGACGGCGCCAGTCGAGATGGCGACCCGGGCCACCACTGCGGGCGAAGCGCTTGCCACCATGGTAGAGCGCCACTACCGGCACTTGCCGATCGTCGACGATGACGGACAGTTGTTGGGGATGCTTTCCATTCGCAACCTGCTACAGGCGCGGGTTGACACGCTGACGCGTCAAATCGATCAGGTGCGGTCGGTTGTGCTGTAAGAAGCTGCTTTAAGAGGCAAACCGGAAGAGCCGATGTTATAGCGAATCCAGAGTTGCTGTGATTACAGACGGCTGCCGAGCTTCGCTCGGCCTGGACGGCCGTGGCGGCCGTCCCTACCTAATGCGCGTGCGGACTTTGAGCGGGATTCTTGCGTGGCGCTGGCGGAGCCTTTGCGATCTTCACATCGAAGCTCACGGGCAACTGTTTTGGCGGATAACAGGCGGAGTTATCACAGGCCTGGTATTTCAAAGTTCCGCGGACGACATACTTGCCGGGTTGCACGGAGAGCAGAGGCCGCACCAGCACATCCACATTGAAATCTCCGGTGTAGACATTGAGCTTCTCGTCGGGAGCGAAGGCGAAACTCAGATCCTGGCCTTCGGGGTAGGTGGTTTTGCCGATGACGATGTCGGTGGTGGCTTCTATCTTGAGCACGGTGGGGATCAGGAACTCCGACTTCGGGTGGTTGGAATTAATGTGATAACCGCTCGAGACGCGGAACGAGAGCGGAACGGTAGCCGGTTTGCCCTGCACGGCGGTCACGACCGGAGCGGACGCCATCTTTACGACAGGACCTTGCGGGCCGAGGTCGTCCTGTGCCCAGGCCCATGCGGAAAAGAGGAGAAGCGCGCTCGCGAGAAGTATTTTCATTGGCTACCCTCAGCGGCTAAAGCCGCTTTTATGGCGGGTTCTAACGGCATGGCTGAAGCCATGCCCCTTCAAAGCTATCTGTCCCTTCGAAGCTATCCCGAACCAACCGAATCGGAGTTTCCCTAAGGACTCTAGAGTACTCCAGGTGCAGGTGCGGACACGACGTTACTTCTGAGCCTGTACCGCTTGGCCCTGGCTCAGGGCCTTTTTTATGTGGTCCACGAAAACGCTGCGGCTCTGCAAACCGAATTCGCGGGCGATGAGCTTGCCGTCGCGATCCAGAAAAAACGAGATCGGCAGAACGCTGACGCCGCCGTAGCTCTGCCCAACCGATTCCTTGCCGAGCAGGATCGGGTAGTTGACGCCCATTTCCTTGGCGAATTTGGCGATGTCTTCGGTGCTGGCGTCGTCCATGGCTACGCCGACAATCTGGAATCCTTGCGGGCCGTATTCTTTTTGCAACTCGACAAACCACGGTATTTCGATCTTGCAGGGTTCACAATACGTCGCCCAGAAATTGAGCAGAACGGCCTTCCCGCGGAAATCGGAGAGCTTCATGCTCTTGCCATCGAGCCCCTGCAGTTCGAAGTCGGGCGCCAAATTGCCCATGAGTTGTCCGTTGGTGGGACCGTTCGCGCGGTTTTTGCGGGCCATGCGAACGCCGGCGAATAACATGGCCGCGACGATGGCGGCGATGAAGAACAGAATCAGAGGATTTCTTTTCACTGGCAACCTCGGCGGCTAAAGCCGCTTGTGTGGCGGGTTCTAACGGCACGGCTGAAACCATGCCCCTTCAAAGCTGTCCGCCCCTGCCAAGATTTTGTCATCCCGAGCGAAGCGAGGAACCTGCATTTTGCGGCGAACTGCAGATCCCTCGCTTCGCGAGGGATGACAATTCATTAAAGGTGTTGCTCATGTGTCCTGCTACAGAGCAAAGCGATTCAAGAACGAGAAATAGCCGGAGAGGAGCGCGAAGCGGCCCATCACCAGCAGGATGCCCAATGCGATCAGCAAGACCCCGCTCGCTACTTCCACGGCGTGCATGTGGAATTTGAAGCGGTTGTAGAACTTTAGAAAGCGCTCGATGCCGAGCGAAGTGAGCAGGAAAGGCACAGCCAGTCCCGCCGAGTAGATGGCCAGAAGAAAGATGCCTTTCCAGACGGTGTCCTGAGCAGCGGCGAATCCGAGCACGACCGCGAGGATCGGACCGACGCACGGCGTCCATCCAAAAGCGAAAGCAAATCCAATGACAAACGCGCCCCAGGCGGAAGAACTGCCTTTGAGGCCATGCAGCCGCGTATCGGCCAGCAGAGCCTTGATCTGAAAGATGCCGGTCAGGTGAAGACCAAAGAGAATGATAACCACTCCGGCGATGCGGGCGAGCAGCGCTTTGTACTGCGCGAGGACTTGGCCGACTTCCGTCGAGATCGCGCCCAGCGTGATGAAGACGATGCTGAAACCGATGATGAAGGCGGCGGAGTTGAGCATCACCTTGCGGAAGAGCTCGCCTTCTTTCAGCTTCAACTGCTCGACGCCTACGCCTGAGATCAGGGAAACGTATCCGGGCACGAGCGGAAGAACACACGGAGATAGGAACGAGATCAGGCCCGCAACGAAGGCGGCGAGCGGTAATGGCAAACTCGTCATATTTCTCTATTGTAGCGACGGGGAGAAGTTTGCACCCGTTATCAGCTCACGGCGAACTGCAGATCCCTCGCTTCTCCACCCCAGCCAGCAAGTGCGGCTGGCTGGGGGCCCCGGTCGCTCGGGATGACAATTCGTACATTAGAAGATGCTACGGACGGTGAAATTGTTACAGCATTTCCGCCTTCGGACATAGGCTGCCTTCATCTGGTTGGCATCATCGCGAACTGGGCTTGTGTGGCCTCTTCCGGGCGGGCGGCTCGTCGCGTGGCGCAGCGGGCGGGGCTGGCGCTGCGGTCTCGGGCGGAGCTTCGGTCAACACCTTCCGGACGAATCCGGGCGGCACGATTGCGGTGAGAACGGCGCGATCTCCGGACTGCTCGACTTTGAGGCTGTCGAAGAACGTTTTTACATCTGCATCCGTGCCCTGTGCGCCGACGCTACCTTCGGCGGCGTGGAAAATGCTGAGAAAGGAGGCGGTCTTCTCGGTGATGGCCTGCGCGTCCGCGTCACTGTCGGTGAACGCTTCCGCCCGCAGGTGGAGAGCGCGGAGATATCGCGCGGAAATCACGGCAACCGCGGGCTTCGGAAACAGCAGGCTCCAACTGCCCAGTCCGCCCAGGGAAGTCATTTCAGCCGGCCGAACGCGCAGAATCGCAAAAGACACACTCGCCAGTGGAACTCTTCGGTAGAACTTTCGCAGCAACCAGGGTCCGCCAAACGGCGAGGCCAGTTTGCGGGAGCGGTCGAGGATGCCGCGAATCACGCCGGGGTCCGGATGGTTCGAAACCGCGACGCTGTCGTACGAAAGAAGGACAACGCGAACCGTGCGGCCTTCAAAGGGGATGTTGTAGATGTCGAAGCCGCGGTAATCGTCAATTGACGAAGTCAGCTTCTTGAGGTACGCGGTCAGCCGGCCGGAGTCGATCTTGCCGACGAAGATTTCTGAGAAGCGCGGTTCTGAAGCCGATCCGGCGGTCCCGTTCCCCCAACTCTGCGGATAGTGAATGGCGAAGGCGGCTTGGTCCAGATCGCGCTCGAACTGAAAGCCCGTCTCCTCGACAAACTTCTGGTATTCGGGCTCGCGGGAAACCGGTGGCAGTTGACCGGTGGCGTTGAACGCCCGAATCCACTTCAGGTTGATGTAGAAGAAACCGTCCGCGCCTGGGAGCAGGCGGGCCGCTTCCGGCGGAGCCTGCTTGCGCAGGGCCACGATCAACGCTACAGCGGCCGCAATCAGCAAGACGGCCAGAGGGATGAGGAGGTGGCGTCGAATGCGCATCGAATTTCGGCAGGTACTCGGCTCATCTGCTGTGAACAGAAGGTGAGCCTGCTAATGATAGCACCCAGTCCTGGTGGTGGTCTGGTTTGGAGCGGCTTGCTGGACGCACAGCTGCGGGCTTCGCCCGGCTGGGCACGTGAGGGCACCTGCCCCTACGTGATTCTGGGCAGCTCCTGGTTGCACGTGAATTGCCCTTGTGATAGCTTAAATAATTGTCCCGGACTTCAGGAAGGGATCTAGGGAAGTATTGTGCCCGGTTGGACTTGCTTCCACCTGCTGGCGTAGCTCAGTCGGTAGAGCATCTGATTTGTAATCAGAGGGTCGGGGGTTCGATTCCCTTCGCCAGCTCCAGAAAAACAAGATTCCGGAAACAGAAGAGGTATGCGCGGCGACGCGCGCTGGCGGCGCAGCTTTATGGCCCTGCATTAGAGTATTTTCCAGCGAGTCAGTGTCAGGCGGGAGTTCTCGCATTTCGTTTCCCGGGCTGAGGAATGCTGAGCAGTGCCGATGTTGTTGTTTGCGCGGCGGGAAGTTTTCGGATTTGCACAGGTGGGTGAGTGGTTAAAGCCAACAGACTGTAAATCTGTCCCTCTCAGGAGGTACGGAGGTTCGAATCCTCCCCTGTGCACCAGAGTGACGAAAGAAGTGGCGATGCTTCAGTTGCTGACGAGCCTGAGGCGGTAACAGGAAGTTGACGATCAAGCATTGACGATCAAGAAGAAGTTCGTGCTGGCCCTTATCGCGTATGCGGCGCTGGGCGTTTTAGCCTGGACTACGCTGTCGGACGAGCCGATTCGAGTCTTCAATGCGAATGTGAGACTGCGGACCGGGACGTTGGTGATCCTGGGACTGTTCGCTTTTCGGGCGGTGCTGTATTTTTGGCGAACCCGGATCGAGGAAGAGCGGGCGGGCGCGAAACCGACAGATTGAAGATTGATGCGGCGGATTTGATGTTGAGCGGGGAGTTTTGGGCAGTAGCGTTTTAAGAAGTTCAGTGAGCCGATGTAGCTCAGTTGGTAGAGCACTCCCTTGGTAAGGGAGAGGTCATCAGTTCAATCCTGATCATCGGCTCCAGGAAATTGCTGACAGCTGGCGGCTGATTGCTGACGGCTGGTCGAGGGCGGGAGTAACTCAGTGGTAGAGTCACAGCCTTCCAAGCTGTTGGTCGCGGGTTCGATCCCCGTCTCCCGCTCCAGAGTTTGAGCGCTGCGTTTGGAATTTGGTGTTGCGGATGGAGCGGCGAGCGGTGATGTTCGAGCAAGGTGTCATCAAGGTCGAGAAAGAGCGTGAGTTCGGCGACCTGAAAGCCGCGGTAGAGAAAGCGTTCGCGGCAGACCGGGTCACGAAGTATTTGAAAGTGCTAGACAGCCGCAAGATCCGAGTCCGCGACCTGGATGCGGTTTTCGCGGCGGATGCGATTGACCGGGCGGCGGGCGAGAAGGCGGGAACGGCGCAATCTTTGTACAGCTCGCTGCCGGTTTCGGATCAGGCGCAGGTGCGGGAGTTTTATCTCTCGAAGATCGAGGAAGTCGATCCGGCGCTGCGGGCGAAGTTTCACAAGCTGTATCAGTATTACTGAGCGACTAACGACTGATTAGCGAGGAAATGCAATTATGGCGAAGGAAAAATTTGAACGGACGAAGCCGCACTGCAATGTAGGGACGATTGGCCACATTGACCATGGCAAGACGACGTTGACGGCGGCGATCACGAAGGTCTTGCAGAAGCACAACCCGAAGA
>Ga0208937_1000193_pt1 | contig 57467 bp, 49 predicted proteins | sample June2015DPH_11_5_FD_184705 | JGI IMG/M metagenome (GOLD analysis project Ga0208937, IMG submission 184705) | Peatland microbial communities from SPRUCE experiment site at the Marcell Experimental Forest, Minnesota, USA - June2015DPH_11_40... | ecosystem: Environmental > Terrestrial > Soil >... | reverse complement strand
TTTTCCGCTTCCTCCGAATGCGTATCTGCTTTCGATCTCATCTCCGCTCCTTTTGGGGTTAAGATGAGCCAAAAACCCTCTCTTCCTCAATCGCTGCAAACTGTCCAACTTGTGCTGACGGGGAACAGTCCGCAACGCCTCGCCGCCGGGCACGATCGGCGTGTGCATAAGGGAGTCACATAACAATGACAAAACAAGAAGCGATAGATACTCTCGATGGCCTTCAGAAAGCCTTCAAGGCACTCAATCAGACGAAGGCTATGCAAGCCTTCAATGTGCTGCTGGACAGCGGCGGAGTCGTGACGACCGCATTTAATCTCGGGATCCAATTCGCATCTGCTTTGACAACTCTGAAAACGGTCTTTGATGCGATTGAGGAAAAGGGAATTCACTTTCCGCCAAATTAGATCATCACCCGATTGGGCTAGAGTCTTGATCGGGATCGCGCGCCCAGCTGAACGGTCCCCCGCCGCCATCGTCGAAGATCCACCCGCGCGCTTCCTCGGCGCGCCTTCGCCTCACATCGCGCGCGTGTGGTGGCTCTCCGCCAGCAGCAACCAGTAGTAGCGCGCATGCTTGATCGATCATGGAGGCGGGGTAATCGGTTGTATTAGGGCGGAGTTTTAGGTATTTTTACGCGAGTGTCGAACATTCTCCGTAGTACGACGGAAAGCTCGCGCGAATCGGCGGACAAGTTGATGACGGTTCGCCAACTCGCCGCTTATCTGAACCTCAACGAGCGAACGGTGCTCAAATTGGTATCCGAGGGGGAGTTACCCGGAGTCAAAATCGGTAATCAATGGCGGTTCCGCAAGGCGATGCTGGACGCCTGGCTCGACGATCAAATGCTGGGAGTCACGCCACGGAGCGTTGACGTTTCCAGAGGCGCGCCTGCGGCGGCGCGCAGAATGCTAAATCTCGCGAGTTGCTTTCAGCCAAGCCACATAATTCCCGACCTGGAGGCCAACACCAAAACCGGAGTGATCGAGGAGCTGGCGAATCTGGCCGGCCGGCTGAATCTGGTGAGGGACAAGACCTGGTTTGTCGGCGCTCTTATCGAGCGCGAGAATATCATGCCGAGCGCGATCGGCAACGGACTCGCTTTCCTGCACACGCTCAATCGCCATCCCGAGCACATAGTCAAACCGTTCATGGTCCTGGGCCGATCACGTGGCGGCGTCGATTTCGACGCTCTCGACAGTAAGCCCACCCATCTGTTTTTTGTACTCGGCCTCAAGTATCACGAACTGCACCTTCCCTGGCTGGCAAAGCTCCCGCAGATGTGTTCACGGCCTGAAACGCTGCGAACCTTAATGGCCGCCGTCACGGCAGACTCAATCTTCGCGGCCCTCTCTGATGCCGAGCGCGATTTGGGGATCTCGGCGACAAGCGAGACCCCGAGAAAAATCCCGTGATGATGAAACTCCTAGTGGTACGCGGCGAATTTCTACATACGATTCCCCGTTGCGACGGGGGGCATTCAGTCACCGCTACGCGCGGGGCGGTCGTTGGCACGACGGGCCAGTCTCAAGCGAAAAATCTGCGCAGCGGCGGCTCCGTATTTCAGAAATTTCCGCTCCTGGCTGAAAGTCATTAGACGTCAAGAACTGAGTGGAGGGAAGACTGCCAAATGGAAGTTCATCGGATCTGCGAACTTAGTCCGGGTACTCCTGTCTGGGTCTGGATCGTCCGTGTGGGCAAGGGCAGGTGGTGGCCCGGTTCCGTGCTGTCCATCGCTGCCCGAAAGCCCTTTCCGATAATCAATACCCGCTTCGAGTGTCGGTCGGCTGGAAAAAACGGCCTCGATGGGCCAGCCTTTGTCGGCATCAGCACCACCCGAATGCGTTATCTTGAACTCCGCGACATCGGCCTGAAAAGTGAGGATCGACCGAATTTTGTTCCGAGCGCGATTTTCGCCAAACCTGAGGAAAATGGGGTCGGACTCGACGGCATGCAGCATGTGGATACAATGACTGCGGATGCTCGAGTGCCACTGCGTACCGCAGTCAAGAAGTCTCGGGCGAGGAAAAAGATCAAAGCCTCAAAAGCCTCAAATCCAAGGAAGGATGCGACGGCGGTCGCGATTGAATGATGTCTTAACACTGCGCCCCCGTCGCAACGGGTCTCAATCGAAAAATCTGCGCAGCGGTCGTTGGCACGACGGGCCAGTCTCAATCTTAACACTGCGTCCCCGTCGCAACGGGGAACACGCGTCCCGCAGCATCAATTGGAATCATCCGCATCCGCGGGTGACGCGGTCGGATACACCATAAAGCGTGCCGGCTGATCGCAGAATCTGCCACCGGCGAACCGGACTTTACTGCGGAAAATCGTGCTGGCGATGCTAAATCCGCCGTCGCCAGACTCTAATTGGCGCGGTGGCACGCAATTAGCTACCGGCGTGAATACGGCGGCGCGCCCGATCACAAAGGGGTCATCGCTGGGAACGGCTGAACGAGGATGTGCGAAAGAATCCGGTGGCACACGACCAACCCGAATCCGCGCGCCGCGCTTCGATTGTTTGTCCAGGCGAAGCACCGGAACGCAAAGTGCGCAATGGTCACGCGCTCCACCCTTGACAATGACCGACGCATCAGTCATTATAATCCAATGCCGCTGATTTCAGCCTCGAATCGGGAAAGCCACTTGGAGAGTCGGCGTGAGCAACTGGCCCACGCGGCGCTCAAGGTCTTCGTCCGAAAGGGTATTGACGAAGCCACCGTCAGCGATATTACGTCTGAGGCCGGGCTGGGAAAGGGTACCTTTTATCTCTACTTCGAGAACAAGGACGCCATCATCGACGAATTAGTGCAGCGGTTCACCCTGCTGCCCGACGAGAGGAGGCTGTTGGAACAGTTCGCCGGAGCCCCGCTGCGCGACATTCTCGCTCGGGCGGTGTCGGGGATGTTGGACGCATTCAGGGTGAAGGCCGCACGGACGCCGAACATTCTGTGGCAGTTGGCTCTGCGTAGCTCGAATGGCCGCACTTTGCTGGAGCACGTCTTGATCGAGGGTAACGAGCTTCTGGCGGGCCAATTGCGTGACAGGGTCAAGGCCGGTGAATTGCGCCCGATCGACGAGTTCGTCGCGGCGCGTTGCCTAATCGGGATGGTTTTGATGTTCATCCTGACCGAGGAGGTGATGGGCGGCAGTCAGGCGCATCCGCTGGCGGAAGAAACGATCATTTCCGGAATTGCGGATCTGTTTCTGCGCGGCGTGCTTGCGCCTCAGCCGAGCCCCGGACGGTCGGGCACAACGGGCGGATCCTTTCCGCGCGGCGCCGATTAGGCGACCGGTAGTATGGGTAGTGCTTGTGACTCGCTGTGCTGCACGATCGGGTGCCGCCCCTACCCCTTCGGAAACGTCAGCAAGCGGGCGAAGTCAAATGGCACGCAAGGTGCGTTTACGTATGCGGCCACAGCGGGGCAGATTGCCGTGAATCGATTGGGAGGGGATCGCTATGCCTGATGCAACTTACGACGCCATCATAATCGGTGCGGGTCACAACGGGATGGCGCTGGCCGCCTACCTGGCGAAAGCCGGATGGAGCGTTGGCGTTTTCGAGAAGCGCACCGAAGAAGGCGGCGGACTGTGCACCGAGGAACTGACGCGGCCCGGCTTCCTGCACAACGTTCACGCGAATTATCACACCCTGGTCGGCATCTGCCCGGTGTACGACGACCTTGAGCTCATCACGCGGCACGGATTGCGCTACGTGCAGCCGCTGGTGCAGATGGCGAGCGTGTTCGGCGACGGCTCGGCGCTGGTGGTGCATACCGACCTGAACAAGACCTGCGAGTCGATTGCGCGTTTTTCGCCCAAGGACGCCGAGACCTTCCACGCCGTTTACGAAGAAGCGCGCGGCTACCGCGACCTGATTTTGCGGACGCTGATGTATTCGCCGCCGACCTCGATGAAGGAGATCACCAAGGCGCTGGTGGCCTGGGGCGTCGAGGAAAAGAGCAAGTACCTGAGCGTTCATTTGCGCCATCAGACGATCAACGAATTCCTCGACCACCATTTCGAGAACGATCGAGTCAAGGCTCATCTGTCATTTCACGCGTCGCTGGCGGGCTATGCGACCGATCGCAGAGGGCTGGCGGTTTCGTTCCCGTTGCTGCTGAGCAAGATCGACAACTGGCACATCTGCATCGGCGGTTCGCACGCGCTTGCCCATTCATTATGGGAAGCGCTGGCGCAAGCCGGCGGGCGCGTTTTCCTGAATCATGGCGTCGAGAAGATTATCGTCGAGAACGGAAAAGCAGTCGGCGTCCGCCTCGAAGACGGCAGCGAAGTGCGCGCGAAGCATCTGGTCGCCAGCTCGATCAGCCTCGAGCAGACTTTCCTGCGTATGGTCGGGCGCGAGAATCTGTCGGCTGCGCTGACCACCGAAGTCGAGCACTTTCCGCACATGGATTCGACGTTCTTCAGCGTCCATCTTGCGATGACGAAGCTTCCCGAGTATCGCGCCGCGTCATTCGATCCCGATGTCAATAAGGCCTGGGTGGTCAATCTCGGTTACGAAAATCAGAAGCAGTTCAATGACGATTGGCGCGACGTGCGCGCCGGCAAACTTTTGAATCCACGGCCCAATGCCGCGGTCAATTCGCTCTACGATCCGACTGACGCGCCCGACGGCTTCTACACGGGCCTGCTCCGGCAGATGGCGGCGTACGATCTCGCCAACGGCGGTCCGACCACGTGGGACAATATCTCCCGCGAATACGGCCAGCGATGCATCGACGTGTGGAAAGCGGCGGCGCCCAACCTGAGCGACAGCACGTTTCTGGACTGGGCGACCTATTCGCCGCTCGACATCACGCGGCGGATCCCGAACATGGTTCAGGCCGACTGGATCGGCGGGCTGATCGATCTCGGCAACATGCTGGACAATCGTCCCGGCCCGATTCTTTCAGAGTATCGGACTCCGATCGGGAATCTGTACATGTGCGGCGCCACGCAGCATCCGCACGGGTTCGTGACCTTCGCGCCGGCTTACAACGCACTGGAGATTATCGCGCAGGATCAGCACGTCGAGCGCTGGTGGAAATGACCGCTATTGCAGATATCCCGGTGCGACTCAATGACGACGCGACGAGCGGGCTCGCCTCGATCGTGCAGCAGTTCCTCGAGCAGCAACTGGCAGATTCGACGCGGCGGCGAGTACGCGCGTCGCGTTTGCGTGGCCGGCTTGGATTGACCGCGACTGATTACGATGCGTCGGTGACGGTGGATTTTCGGGGCGATGAGATCGCGATAAGCGACGGCAGCGCGGGGCCGCTCGACGCCACGATCGCGGGTTCGTACCAGTCGCTGACCAAGCTGCTGCAGGGCCGCAGCAATCCGCTGATCGAGCATCTTCGAGGACGGCTGAAAGTAACCTCGCGGATCGGCAATCTTTTTTTTCCATTTCGGGTTCATCGACTGATGAAGCTCGCCCCTGAGGGCAACCATTAGGAGGGCCGCATGCCAGACGCATCTTATGACGCGGTAATTATCGGAGCCGGCCACAACGGTCTGTGCCTGGGCGCCTATCTCGCGCGGGCAGGCTTGAAAGTCGGGATATTCGAGCGGCGCCACGACGAAGGCGGCGGCGCGCACACCGATGAGGCGACCGTTCCAGGCTTCTGGCACAACCTCCATGCCCAGTACATGGAGTTCATCGAGATGATGCCCTTCTATCGCGACTTCGACCTGCCCAGCTTCGGGGCCCGGGTGATCAAGCCGGATGCGCAGGTCGGAATTACCTTTGCCGATGGCAGGCCGCCTCTAGTCATCTACCGGCCCGAACTCGCGGACCGGACTCATGCGAGTATCGCCTACTACTCGCGCCGCGACGCCGATGCTTTCGCTGCGATCCGCGGCAAGGTGCTGGCGGCCAACAATTACATCTCGGCGATGCTCTACAGCCCGCCCTCGTCCGAGGTGCAGAGCGAGGGGGGGCGCAGCGAAGCCATCATGGGCCGGCTGCTGCAGCTTTGGATCGACCTCGGGTTCAAGCCGCAAGAGATGAACAAGTGCCCGAAAGTGCTCATCGATGAGGTTTTCGAGTCGAGCGAGCTGCGCGCGACCATGTATCGCCAGTGCGTGGAATGGGGCGCGAACCTGCACGCCGGCGACGGCTTCGGATTCGTGATGTGCGTGATCTGGCTGTGCGCGAATCACTATATGTCGATCGGCGGGACGCATACGCTCGCGCATGCGATGGCGAGCGCGGCGCTGGCGGCGGGCGCGGACCTTCGTTACAACAGCCCGGTCGTCGAGATTCTGAATTCAGGCGGACGCGCAACCGGCGTGCGGCTCAAGGACGGGCACACGATCGAGGCGCGCAAACTGGTCGCCTCCAACGCCGATCCGAAAACCACCTTCGTCGATCTCATCGGATGGGACAAGCTCAGTGATTTCAGAAAAGAGCGGATGGTGAATTGGCGGTTTGGACCTGAGCACGTGCTCGGCACGCCGTCGTTCGCATTGCACACGCCGCCCGATTACAAGTCGGCGCGGCACAACGCCGACATCAACAAGTGCTTCTACACCATCGTCGGATTCGAAGATGCCCACCAGGTTTCCGACTACATCCTGCAGGCCTACGGCGGCCAGATTCCCGACCTTCCCGGCGCCGGCACCTGGGTCAATTCGCTGTGGGATCCCAGCCAGGCGCCTGCGGGAATGCACACGATGAACGGATGGTTCTTTTTCCCGCGCGCTTCGTGCCTCAGCCCGGAGGAATGGGACAACGTCCGGCGCGACTACAACGGAAAATTCCTGGAGCTTTGGAGCACCTACGCTCCCAACATGACGCGCAAGAATGTAATCGCTGACAAGCTTTACGTGTCGCTCGACATGGAAAAGCGGATCGCGATGCCCGAGGGAGATTTCTCGCACGGACGACCCGGCCACATGAGTTTCGGGCTGCCGCGGGCGCACATCTATCGGAGCGAGATGGAAGGGCTCTACATGTGCGGCGCGTCGGCGGGCGGCGGAGGAATCAGCGCGGCCGGCGGCTACAACGCATACAAGGTCATTGCACACGATTACGGCCTGCCCAAGCTGTGGCAGCAGGAAAATCGGCTCTATTAAGAGAACCGGATCGGCGGCGAGAGGATTATCATGCCTGCGATTTACACGACCGAATGGTACGAGGCGATCAAGAAGCTCCTCAACGAAAATCCGGAAGTCGAAAAAAAATCCCCGCGTGGCACCTTCCACGTGCTGGCGAAGATTGTCGGCGATGCGGGCTCGCTCTATCTTCCGGTCGGCGAGTTGCGCAACTTCGTGGTGTTGTTCACGGACGGCAAATGTCTCGAGTATCGGCAAGTCGACGTGCCAGCGCCGCGCAAGGATTTCGAGTTCATCTTCGAGCTTCCCGCATCGGTATTCGAAGCGGTCGCGGCGGAGCAGATGGACCTCATCGACGCGGGACTGAAGGGCAGGATCAAAATCACCGGAGACATGCGAATCCTAATCAGGCATGCCGAGTTGGTAAACGAGATCTACGGCGCGTTCGCGCGCGAAGTCGAAACGATTTGGCCCAAGGGCAAGCCCGGCTCCGCGGGCGGGGCTCCCGGCCCGGTTAAACACTAGATTCAGGTATCTGCGACTAGAATCCGCGGCAGAGGTATGCCGCGGCTTTCGCAATCGCGCCGGAGAAACGCGTAGCCTAACAGTTGTTAGGTTCATTGCGATGAACTTTATTAGGCCCACTGACTTACGCTCATGTAATTGGTCAGTCTTTGAAGGTGTAGCCCTGCGGCTTGCTCCAGTCACCGCCGGCACGCCGGTTATCACAAGTCGCACATTTGACACCGAAGTTGCGCATCTGACACCTAACCTATCTCGATCCTCCCTGAGCCTAACGAGTGTTAGGGAACCGATGAGAGTGGTCCGATCCCCGACCTGCGTGCACCGCGTTCCGATGCGACGCGTGCCCTCCGCCGGCGCATGAACCCATACTTCAGAAAAAAAATGGTGCGGATGGCACCATTGCGGCTGTAGCCATAAGCGCCACAAATAGCGAAGAAATTGAATTCAGCAGCTACCCGTGCCGGCGCCGTATGGCACGAGCAGTGCATACTAAAACGCAACCGCGTTCTTGGGAATTCCGAATGACCGGTGAGGTGAAATGCTCAAGCCCAATACAAGCTGAGACGCCTTCTTGAGGGGCGTCACGCTCGGGCGCGGTCACGCGCCTTGGTGCGACGGGATGCGTTCGAATCGAAGGCCAGCGCCTTCGAACGAGGGACCGGGGCTTCATTTACGTCAGCATGAAAGATTAGAGAGGCAGTGCCATGAGCCAAAGACAACTCGCTATGGTGATCAATCTCGATAAATGTATCGGGTGTCAGACTTGCACCGTCGCCTGCAGCACTCATCGTCTGAACCATCCCGGCACCGAGATGCTCCGCTACATATGGTGCGAAACCAAGCCCGGCGAGGGGTGGCCCAAGGGGTGGATGGAACTGGGCCGTAAGGTTCCGGACCGGGTGCGGGACTACGGCGGAACGTGGAACTTCAACTGGGAAGAGGTCTACACGTCTCCGGTCGGCGCCAAATACCTGCATCCGGTGACCAAGGAAACCGGAGAGCCGCCGAAGTGGGGACCCATCTGGGAAGAAGATCAGGGCGGCGGCGAGTGGCCGAACGGGTACTTTTTCTATATGCCCCGGCTCTGCAATCACTGCACGGATGCTCCTTGCATCGCCGTCTGCCAGGATCACTTCGCCAAAGGCGGCGGCATGCCGTCGAGCCAGGGGAACGGGCACAAGAACTCGTTGCACAAGCGCGAGGAGGACGGGATCGTCGTCATCGATCCGAGTTCGTGCGACGAATGCGGCCTGTGTGCAGCAGAATGTCCCTACAAGATTCCGATGGAGAACATCGTGGCAGGCACCTACGAGATGTGCGACTTCTGCGCCGGCCGGGTGGAGAACAATTACGCTCCGGTATGCGCGAAGAGCTGCCCCGCGCGTGGGATGTACTTCGGCTATCTGGACGACAAGGAGAGCTTCGTCGCCAAGCTCGTCAACGAATACAAAGTCGCGCTGCCACTGCGTCCCGACTACAACACCGGTCCCAATGTTTACTACATACCGCCGTTCATCCGGCCGACGAGTTTCGCAGCCGGGAATAAGCCGACCAATCAAGCCGATATACCGGTGGACCTGCTTCGCAAGTACTTCGGACCCGGTCTTGACCAGGCGATGGTTACGCTCAAGGAGCATCGCGCGCGCGCCGCGCGCGGGGAACATTCCGAATTGATGGATCTGCTCATCATCTACAAATGGTCGGACGCCTTCACCCCGTTCAATGTCCTGGCTCCCGTTGATCCGATCGAGCAGGGGGTCGAGGCCGGCAAGCAGGGGGGCGAGGCCGGCAAGGGGCACCAGTCATGAGCAAGCGCAAGGACGAAGAAAATCCTGCGGCCAACCAAACGGCCGCCGAAGCCAATCAGAAGTATTGGCAATGGGATAAGTGCCGATGGGGAACGCATCGCGTCAACTGCTATCCCGGCAGTTGCCCGTTCCGCGTCTACGCGCAGGACGGCAAGGTGATTCGCGAGGAGATCTCGTGCACCTACCCGGAGTTCTCCGATCCCGACTACAAGGTGCCCGACTACAATCCGCGCGGATGTCAGAAGGGCTACCAGCACTCGAAAGCGATGTATGGCCCCGACCGGCTGTTATACCCGATGAAGCGTGCGGGCGAGCGGGGCAGCGGCAAGTGGGAACGGATTAGCTGGGAGCAGGCCTACGATGAAATCGCCGTCAAGCTCGTCGACATAATCCAGAAATACGGGCCGCAGGCGATCTCCGACGACCATGGAACCAATGGCGCCGGCGTGTTGCGCGGCGGCGGCGAGGGTGCATCGACCGGCTTCGTGTCGCGCTTGGGGGGAGTCAGCTCCGATCTCAACTTTCTCATCGGTGATTTCAACCCCGGCCAGTACCTGACCTTCGGGCAATTCCAGCACGCTCCGGGAATCGAGACCTGGTTCCTCGCGGATACGGTCATCGCTCTTTCGAATCCGGCGTACGGGAACATTCCCGACATCCATTATATTCTCGAGGCGCGCTATCGCGGTGCGAAAGTGGTCGCGATCGCGCCCGACAAGAACGCCACTGCCCAGTTCGCTGACATGTGGCTGCCGGTCAACTGGTCGGCCGACCCGGCACTGTGGCTCGGCGTCTGCAAAATCCTGATCGATAAGGGATGGGTGGACCTCGAGTTCATGAAGGAACAGACCGATCTCCCGGTGCTGGTCCGCATGGACGATCAACGGTTCCTGCGCGCGGCCGACTTGACCGAGGGCGCCGACGGGGAGCAGCACTTCGCAATCAACAGCGCCACCGGCAAGCCCGAGCCGCTGCCCAAAGGCACGCTTGCGATGCCGTTCGACTACGCGCTCGAGGGCAAATGGAAAGTTACCCTCAAGGACAAGAAGCAGATCGAGGTCACAACGGTCTACGAGCTGCTCAAGAAACGAATCGCTGAATACACGCCGGAAAAGGTGCACGAGATATCGGGTATCCACCCCGATCAGCTCGCCCAGTTGGCCGAACTGGTCAAGCCGCCGCGCAAGGTGTTCGTCTTCGTCAACTGGAACGCCGGCAAGCTCTACCATGGCGATCTGCTCGAGCGCTCCTACTGCTACATGCTCGCGCTCACCGGAAACGTCGGCAAGGCCGGCACGGGATCGCGGGGATGGTCGGCCGGAGCCGAGTATATCGGCGGCGCCGCCGTCGTCGGCGGGATGCCCAATGAGGTGCTCGAGACCGGCGATCCATTGCTTCACGCGATGAATATGTCGCAGAAGATACCGGAGGACTATAAGACATATTTCAAAATGGACCCGACGATGCCTCCGGTCGAGGCTTCTTTGGGTGCGCTCCGTGAAGGTCTCAGGATGGGCGGCACACTCTCGCCGCCGGTTTGGCTCTGGTACCACCACGCCGGGTACAAGGAGGTTTGGGACAAGTTCCTCGACGACCCAAACGCGCCCAAGAAAATCAGCCAATACGCCGAGGAATCGCTCGCCAACGGCTGGTGGAAGGGGTTCGTACACCCCGACAAGGACGTCTGTCCAAAGGGGCTGCTGGTATCAGGATCGAATCCGCTCCGCCGTCACCGCGGCGGCATGAACACCTACCTGAAGACCTTTTGGCCGAAGCTCGAGCTAATCGTGGTGTTGGATCCGCGCTGGAGCACCACCGGACTCTACGCCGACTACGTGCTGCCGGCCGCATCGTTCTATGAGTATGCCGACGCCAAGTACTCGACGCCGGCGACCCGCTTCAGCACATTCACGGACCAGACCGTGGAGATGCTCGGCGAGTCCAGATCCGACCGTCAGATCACGCTCGCCCTCCTGAAACGCATTCAGGAGCATCTACAGAAGCGAGGCGTGGAAAAGTACAAGTCCGATGAACGGGAGATCGTCGTCAAGGAGCTCTACTGGCGTGCCACCTTCGGAGGACGCTACGGCGAAGAGAACGCAGACGAGGAACGGCTGGTAAACGACACCTATAACGCGCTCGGAAAGATGGGGTGGTTCGAAAGCCTCGACGGTGAGGAGCTCACGCTCGCCAACCTGCGCAAGAACGGGAAAGCGTGGCTGAGCGGTCGCCCCGCCTGGCACGCGACCGTGGTCCAGAACGCGGACATCGTTCCGGGCAATGTTTTCTGGCCCTTCCGCGATCAGCTCGAGCAAAAGGTGCCATACGCGACCACTACGCGGCGAATGGAGCTGTACCTCGACCATCCGTGGTTCATCGAGGCCGACGAGCACCTCGTCCGTTACAAGCAGCCACCCAACATCGGCGGCGCACAACCCTTGCGGCTTACCAGCGGACACCTACGATGGAGTGTTCACTCGAACTGGGTAGTGTCCTACGAGATGCTGAAGCTGCATCGCGGTGAGCCCTTTGCTTTCATCAACGACACGGTCGCGAAGCAAAAGGGCATCGCGGATCATGATTATATCCACGTATACAATGACTACGGCTCTTTCATAACCCGGGCGAAGCTCAGTTCCTGTACGCGGCCCGACCAGCTCGTGATCTACCACGCGTGGGAGCCGTATCAGTATCCAAACTGGATGCCCTACGATGGCTTGCTGCCCGGCCCGCCCAAGGGCCTGCACTTCGCAGGCGGCTACCGCCATTACGAATACACCCTGTGGAACTGGGCTCCTTCGCAGTCGGACCGGCAGACCAACATTGACTTCGAAAAGGCGCAACTCCAAGCGTAGTCGCGGAGGCCGTGAAAATGGCAAACGAATCGGATAAGCCTCAGAACTCCACGTCGAGACGGGATTCCGTGCAGGAGCAGCGCGAATATTTCGAATGGGACAGCTGCAAGTGGGGTACCCATAGAGTCAACTGCTACCCGGGCAGTTGCCCGTTCCGGGTCTACGCGAAGGACGGCAAGGTGGTTCGCGAGGAGATCTCATGCACCTATCCCGAGTTCGACGACCCCGACTCGAAGGTGCCCGACTACAATCCGCGCGGATGCCAGAAGGGCTATCAACATTCACGCTCGATGTACGGACCCGACAGGGTCTTGCACCCGATGAAGCGGGCGGGCGAGCGCGGCAGCGGAAAATGGGAAAAAATTTCCTGGGACCAGGCCTTCGAGGAAATCGGCGAGAAGATCGCTGATGTCATCCAGAAGTACGGACCCAAGGCGCTGATGGACGACCACTGCGCCAATGGCATCGGAGTGTTTCGCGGAGCCGCCGAGGGCTCGACCACCGGCATGACTTCGTTGCTCGGTGGAGTGAGCCTGGATCTCGACTTCGTGAGCGGTGACTTCAAGGTCGGCCAGTGGCTGACCTTTGGCGAGATGCATCACGAGCCCGGCATCGAGAACTGGTTCCTGGCCGACACCATCATCCTGATGTCCAACCCGGTGTACGCGAACATCCCCGACATTCACTACCTCCTTGAAGCCCGCTATCGCGGCGCCAAGATAATCGCCGTCGCACCGGACAAGAATCCTTCATGCCAGTTCGCCGACATCTGGGTAAACATCGACTGGTCGGCGGATCCCGCGCTGTGGCTCGGGGTGGCAAAGATTCTGATCGACAACGGATGGATCGATGAGCACTTCGTCAAGGAACAGACCGATGCGCCAATCCTGGTTCGTTCAGATGACGGCCGGTTCCTGTCAGAGTCCCACCTGCGCGAGGGCGGAGACCCTGAACAGTTTTACGCAATCGACAGCGCCACCGGAAAGCCTGTGCAGATGCCCAAGGGCACGCTCGAAATGGCCGCCGACTATGCCCTCGACACCCGCACCAGCGTGCGCCTGAAAGACGGAACCAGCATCGAGGTCCGATCCGTTTTCAACCTGCTCAAGCAACGGCTTGACGGCTACACGCCGGACAAGGTCCAGGAGATGTCCGGTGTTCACCCCGACACCCTCCACCAGATAGCCGAGCTATGCCGGCCGCCCCGCAAGATTTTCGGCTATATCAACTTCGTTCAAGGCAAGCTCTATCACGGTGATCTGCTCGAGCGCTCGTATTGCTACATCCTTGCGCTGACCGGCAACGTCGGCAAACCGGGCACCGGCACCCAGGGCTGGTCGCCGGGAACGGAGATCTCGGCCTCGATGGCGGCAGTCGCCGGGATGCCCAAGCAGGTGATTGAATCGGAGAACCCGATCGCCGCGGCCGCGACCTTGTCCCAGATGATGCATGACGATTACAAGATGCGCTTTAAGATGGACCCCACGATGCCGCCGGTCGAGGTCGCCAACGGCGCGACCCATGAGGCCATGAAGATGTCGGGCACGCTCACGCCCGGGGTTTTTCTCTGGTATCGCCACGCCGGATACAAGGAAGTCTGGGACAAGCATCTGCACGATCCATATACGGACAAGAAGATCAGTGACTACGCCGAAGACGCAGTCGCCAAGGGCTGGTGGGATGGATTCGACCAGAAAGTCACACCGCGCGCCATGTTCGTATCAGGATCGAATCCCCTGCGCCGTCATCGCGGCGGCATGAATACCTATATAAAGACCCTATGGCCGAAGCTCGAAACGATCGTCGTATTCGATCCCCGCTGGAGCACGACCGGTCTCTATGCGGACTATGTATTGCCGGCTGCCTCTTACTATGAGTATGCGGATGTAAAGTACTCGACGCCCGGCACGCGCCTCCTATGCTTCACCGATCAGTCGGTGCCGATGCAGGGAGAGTCCCGATCGGATCGTCAGATTGCGCTGGGCGTGTTGGGCAGCATCGCGAAGCACCTCAAGGCCCGCGGCATCGAAAAGTACCAAGCCGGCGAAAACCGTGAGGTCATCGTTGACGACCTGTACTGGCGGGCGACCTACGGCGACCGCTATGGCGAGACCAACGCCGACGAAGAGCGCATGGTTGACGAGTGCCTGCATTCCCTCGGCGAGATGGGATGGCTCACCAGCCTTGACGGTGAAGACGTTGACCTCGCCAACATGCGCAAGAACGGCAAGGCTTGGCTCAGCGGCCGCCCGCCCTGGCACGGTATGGTATGCCAGAGCTCGGATATGGTCCCGCGCCATGTCCATGTTCCGATGAGAGACCAGGTGGAACTGAAGGTCCCCTACGCCACTACCACCCGGCGCATCGCGTTCTACATCGATCACCCGTACTTCGTCGAAGCCGACGAGGCCCTGGTCCGCTGTAAGCGGCCTCCCGACATCGGTGGTCATCAACCGATGAGAATTACCGGCGGCCACGTCCGATGGAGCATCCACGCCAATTGGCATACCTCGCTGGAAATGATGAAGCTGCATCGCGGCGAGCCTTTCGCGTTCGTCAATAACACTGTCGCGCGCAAAAAGGGCATCGAGGACGGCGACTTCATTCACGTGTACAACGACTATGGCTCATTTCTGGTCAGAGCGAAGCTGTCCGCCTGCGTGCGACCCGATCAGATGGTCATGTACCATGCCTGGGAGCCCTATCAGCATCCCAACGGCATGCCCGCAGACGGCCTGATGCCTGGCCCGCCCAAAGGGCTCCACTTTGCCGGTGGCTATCGGCATTTTGAGTACACGCTGTTTAGCTGGGCGCCATCACAGAGCGACAGGCAGACCAATATCGATTACGAGAAGGCTGAGTTTCAGGGATAGTCATGTCCAAGGTCGGCGGTGCGTTGCCATCCTGGTACTGGCCTCCAGGCATCCCGCGTCGAGTTCCGGTAGCGCAGCAGCCGCTCGGCCGTCTGTTCCGGCAGCGATTCGCGACGATGAAGGACCGAATCGCGGTCGCGGACAAAAATGTCCGCATCAGTTACGGTGAACTACTCGAGCAAAGCCTGAGTCTGGCCGGCGGTATCCAGACCGCTGGCCTCACCGGCACCATCGCGATCTCCGATCCTGATCCGCTCGAGAGTCTGCTCCTGTGCCTTGCCGGTTTGTTCGCCGGGCGCCGCATCTTGCTCGCAGACCCCGCAGACTCCGCCGAGCAGCTCGCGGCCCGGCTTGCCGAGGCAAAGGCGTCTGCCCTCATCACCTCAGATGGCACCGGCCCTGCGCAGGCTGCGGGCGTCAAAATGGTCGCGAGGAGCGAGCTGCAAGGGACATTCAGCGAAGCGGGTACGGCGATACGCGCGACGGAGCCCGCGATACTGCTTGCGAGCGGCCGTGGACTGATCGCGCATTCGCATTTCTCTCTGTCGGCGATGGCCGCCTCGATGGCGGCATTCATTCCTCGGCTGCGCGAGATCCCGTTTGTATGCACCGAGCCTGGGATCGGATCTTGGGAGATGCTGACAGGTATTTTGCTGGCCATTTCACAGGGTAAGCCGGTGGTATTTGCCAGCCTCGAACAGTTCGACACCGGCGAGTTGGCCGACCTCACCAATGGCGCCTATATGATTATTCAACGAAGCCAAGCCGACGCAATGTTGGCGGAGGGTCTGAGTCGGATGCCGCCGATGATGAGTCAGTCTGCTCATGTCTTCGTATCCACTGGATCTTTCGCCCCGCGATGGCGCCGCCGGATGGAGTCGTTCTGTGGCCGCCCGATCTTTCCGCTCTGGGGGCTGCCCGAGGTCGGCCCTCTGGTCGCCGCTCATCCCACCTGGATTCCGCCGCATGGACACGGATTTCCGCTCGTCAATGTCTCTCTGATTCCGATCGAACCAAATAGCGGCAAGGTTTCCATCGTCCCGTGGGAGATGCTCGATCAGGCGGAGGTCGGCGTCGAGGCGCTATCCGCGATGGTCGGCTACGTCGAGCCGGCCCGCAACGTCGGTGTCAAAGTCGGCACTGCGGTGAGAACGCACCAGGTCGCGGCGATGGATCATGTTGGCGTGGTTGCCCTCCAGGGTCCCCCGTTCGCCGGCCAGGGAGCCGCCAGTGCCAACTGAAAATGCATATCTGTTGTTCGACCTTCCCGGCGGTCGTCTTGCCTTCGGCGAAGGAGACCTCGACATCTGGGCGGAACATCTCACCTGGTGTTACCGGATGATGGGCATCCCGGACGGCGCAACGATCGCGGTTCAGGACTTCGGCAGCAGTCCCATATCCTTTCTCGGCTCGAGTCTGCTGATGCCGGGCCTTCAACGCGGTGTCGCCGAACGTATCGGTGGCCGCTTCATTTGCCTCGACGCTTCCGCGGAGCGGGTGACGCTCACGCCCGCCCTGTTGTCGCAACTGACAGTCGATGCGCTCGTGATCAGAGAAGATGTGATCGAGCTGCTTTCCGCGGAGTTGCGCAAAAGGGAATTTGCGGCGCTCGCACGGCGCACGATGAAGACAATTGTGGTGTTCGGCGACGAGCCTCCCGCCTTTAATGCGGCCCGCCCGGATTCGTGGCGCCATCTTATGCACGTCGAAAGCACCCTTCTGCTCGCACCCCAGTGCGTAAAGTGCGACTGCTTCCACCTCCGCCAAGGGGTCTACGAAGTTGACGGACGGATCGTTCGCAACCTCCGGCTGGCCGCGCCGGCCTACGACCTGCCGCGCGGCGAACTGTTTCCGCCTTCGCACTGTGCCGCGGGCATCGGCGACTGGTGTATCGGATGGTCACCTCGCGGACGAGGTATTTGATCGGCGATGCGTGACACTACTTCGAGCTGCGCACGAAGCGAGGCCATCGAGACTCTTTCGGGCGCGCAATTGACTGCCTGGCAGACCGACCGTCTGCGCGAGGTCGCAATCTACGCTTACCGCGAGGTTCCATTCTACCGCCAACTGTGGGACAGGGCTGGCGTCGAACCGGGGCTGCTTGGTTCGATCGAAGATTTCGCGCGGTTTCCAACGATTTCAAAGGATGACCTTGTACAAGCGGGCAACTGTTGGACGAATCCGCATCAGGGCTCCGTCGCATTCAGTACGCGCGGCACTTCAGGAGCTCCGCTGCTCGTATGGCTGAGCGCGGAGGAAGAGGAAGCATACATACGGCCGACGATGCGCGGCTTTCGTTGGGCGGGATTCCAGCCCGGGATGACTGCGCTGTTGATGAGCCCGGTATGGCACCGTCTGGCAGCCTGCGAGGCGCACGCGATCGCACGCTTGGGCGGGCGCTGCGCATTTTTCTGGGGAAGCATGGGAACCGAGTACACCGACTCCTTCCTTCATACGCTGGCCTCGGAGCGACCGGAATTCATCACGACCACCGCGCCGTTCCTGCTCTCCCTGGTTCGACGGAGCCCCGGCGACGCGACTCGGCCGCACAAGCTTTTCAAAGGAGTACGCTCGGTCGTCGTCGTGGGGTTGCCGCTCACGCCGCGCATGCGCGAGTTCCTACGCGACCGCCTCCAGGTCGAGGATGTCTTCGAACGCGGTGGAACGCAGGAAGGAGCTGCGACCGACGAATGCCGATGGCATACCGCTCCCCACGTGCACGAGGACGTCTGCTACCTCGAAGTTGTCGACGATGCCGGCATTCACGTCGCGCCCGGTTTCCGCGGACGTCTGATCGTCACCAAGCTCACCACTGCCGGGAGCATCTTCGTGCGCTACGACACTGGTGACGTTGCCGCATTCGCGCCCGGCGAATGCCCGTGCGGGTGTGGTTTTCGCAGACTGAAGATTTACGGACGTCCCGAGAGCAGCGTGCTGGTCGGTGACCGCCTAATCACCGCGTACGACGTCCGGATGTGCATCGAGGAAGACCCCGCTCTGGTGGGCCGCAACGTGTTGCTGGTTCGCGAGGCGAACACGCGCGCCGGCGTGCTGACGGTCGCCGTCGAAGGTGATGCGCACGACCCGGCGAAACTGCAAGCGCGCCTGCGCGAGCAACTCGGGGTCGCCACCGCTGATATCGTCTGGCTCGGCGACCTCAGGGTCAACTGGGGTTTCCGCCAGGTGCTCGACGGTCGCGAGGTACGGCTCCCTGGGAGCTGATGGAGGCAACGATGAAACTGATGCTGCCGACCAATTGGGATCCCGAACTCATCGCGCAAATTGCGCCGTTCAAGCCCGATTACATTTACGGAAGCCTGCCGAGCGAGGCTACGCTGCGCTCGTCACAGATGCTGTCCGACGCGAGCGAAGACGATATAGCGCTTCATGTTACACAAGCCTCGCAGCACGGCATTCGTCTCGTCTACGTCATGAATGCCACCTGTCTGGGAAACAAGGAATACTCGGAAGAAGGCCGTGGTCAGCTGCTGCAGCGTCTCCAATGGCTGGTCGATATCGGGGCTGCGGCGGTAGTCACGGCCAATCCGTTCGTGATGGAGCTGATGCGCGAGAATTTTCCCGCTCTCGAGCTGCACATTTCGGTGCTCGCATCGGTCAATGACGCCCGCAAGGCGAAATTCTTCGAAGACTTGGGCGCCACCGTGATTCATCTCGATCCCCAGGTTAATCGCGACTTCCGCCGTCTCGAGGCCATACGCAAGGCGGTCGGCTGCCGTCTCTCGCTGGTGGTCAACGAGGGGTGCCTGCTGAGCTGTCCTATCCGCCAGTATCACTCCAATATGATTTCCCATTCGGGGGAAAGCATCACCAGCCGATACTACGTGGACTACTGTTACTACCGCTGCTCGCTGCTCAAGCTCAACGACGCCGCCGAGCATCTTCGCTCACCATGGGTCCGACCCGAGGATCTCGCCGTCTACGAAGACTTGGGGTTCGACCTGTTCAAGATCGCCGGCCGTGAAAAGATGGAAGAGGGACCAAGCTCGCACACCGATTGGATCGCCATGGTCGCCAATGCGTACTACTCCAGGCACTGCGAGGACATCGCCCGCCTCCTCGTCGGCATCCAGCCGCCTTACAAGCTCTTCGGCGAGGCGCCCGAGCCGTTGGCCGTCCGAATCGACAGTGCGGAGCTCGACGGGTTCCTGCGCTTCTTCCAGGACGACCATTGTTTGCTCGATTGCAACCAGTGTGACTATTGCGGCCAGTGGGCGCGGCGCGCCGTCCACGTGAGCGGCAGGCCAACGGAATGCGCGCAGGCACTCGCGGACGACGTGCAAACCATTCGAGTCGGAAGTTATCGGAGTGGCAGGTGAAAGAAGCAGCTGGTTCTCTCGACCTACAAATTCTGGCCGCGTTTCATATGCTTTTTGCGGCCGTGTTTGTTGGCTCCAATGTGTTTCTCGATTTCCTTTTGACCCCGCGTCTCGATCTGATTCCGCCCGGCCAAGCCGCGCGGCTCGGTGACAAGCTCGGCACTGACTTCGCTTGGCTGAACTGGATCGCCCTGATGGGTTCCGCGCTGAGCGGACCCCTGCTGCTGTGGCGATTGGGCAATTTTTCGTCGTTGTTCGACCCGTCCTTCTACATCACCGGTTACGGCGCCGCCCTGGCGACGATGATGACGATCTGGTTCACCTTGATAATCACCGCCGCAATCCTGACCTTCTACCTGCGCCCGCGCGTCGTGGTGAAACTTCCCTACGATGCCACCCGTCAGCAGGTCGAGGGCTCCCGTACCGACGCCATCAACTATGCGGGCTGGATGAAGACTCTGGCGCGCTACAACGTATACGCGTCGTGCCTCGCGATCGTCGTTGGCGGGTTTCTGCGCTTCGGAGGTTATCCTTTCTGAGATGGTGACAGCGAAGCCACAAACCGCAGCTCTCTTGATCGGCGCGCCGTTCGCGCGGCGCATTGGATAGACGATCCGTGCAACCAGATAACGAAAGCGCAACCGTCCGAACTGAGATCTCGCACCTACGCGACCGATTCGGGCGCACCATGAAGAAACTGCGCATCTCGCTGACCGATCGCTGCAATTTCCGTTGCGTCTACTGCATGCCGGAGTGTCCGGTCTGGGGTCCCAGGGATGTCGTCCTCAGCCTCGAAGAACTACATCATCTGGCTGCCGTTTTCGTAGCTCGCTTCGGAGTCGAGCAGATACGCCTGACCGGTGGCGAGCCTCTCCTTCGCAGCGGTGCTCCCCGATTCGTGTCCATGCTCCAGAGCCTCCGAGCCGGGCGTCTTCGGCGCGTCTCGCTCTCGACCAACGGCGCCCTGCTGGCGCGGTATGCGCGCGAACTCGCGGAGTCAGGCCTCGACGGCGCCAACGTCAGCCTCGACTCGCTGTCCCCCGCCCGATTTCACCAAATCACCGGCGGCGGCGACCTGCGCGAGGTTCTGCGTGGAATCGACAGTGCGCGCGAGGCCGGACTACCGCTGAAACTCAACGCCGTGGTGATGCGCGGGACCAACGACACCGAAATTCCGGCGCTCGCTGCCTGGGCATATCGCGCCGACATCCCTCTGCGCTTTATCGAGTTCATGCCGCTCGACAGTCGCGGTCTTTGGAGTCCCGATAAGGTCTTCACGGAGCGCGAGATCGTCGCGCTCCTGGCGCGGGATTTCGAGGTCAAGCCGCTTGCGCGCACTGACGAACCGGCAAGCTACTATCTCTTGAACGGACACTTCCGCCTCGGTGTAATTTCGACAATCTCCAATCCGTTCTGCGCGCGATGCGATCGCATCCGGCTCACGGCGGATGGAAGGCTGTTCGCTTGCCTGTTCTCGCCCACGGGCGTCGATCTCAAGAGCGCGTTGCGCCCCACGGTCAATCCGGATTTGCTTGAATCGCGGATGGAAGCGGCGATCCGGAATAAGTCCCCCGGTTTCGTCGACCGTTCCGCGTCAACGGATCGCGGAAATGTAGGAATGCACGTGCTCGGGGGCTGAATACAGTATGGAGCGGATACCCTATGAACAGAATCAACAGACCGAATGACGCACCGCACACGCTCGTTCGACTGATTGCGATCGCGCTGGTGGCTCTCTTGGCCCAACTTACCGCGCCGAACTCTGCCGTGGCCCAGGTGCGGCCCGGGGACGTCATCACCGACCGCAACGCGTACAAAGCAAAGGAGCTGGTGTCGCCCGGAGTTTATCTCAGGATAACCCGCGGGATGAGCATGCAGATCGTGCCAAGCGAACGCATCGAATGGCCGCCGCCGTATCGCGAGGCCACCGAGAAATATTCCTCGCAGGTCCGGCTTTCCAATGACCATAGGAGCCTGGTGGGATACGTAGCGGGACTGCCCTTCCCGTTCATCGATCCGAACGATCCCACTGCCGGAACGAAGCTGATGTGGAACGACACGTTTCGGCCCACTTCCACCGACGATTATGATGCGCGCGACTTCAGCTGCATCAGCGAGTACGAGGGGTTGAATCGGCCGTACGTTCCAATCGACTACTACGAGTTCGGCCATCTGGCCAGTTACAACCTCGTCGGCCGCACCGAGGTCGAGCCCATACCCACCGACCCCGATTTCCTGAGCAGCGGGCGGCTTTTGCTGGTCGGCTTCTATCCATTTCTGGCGCCGGAAGAGGACCGTGGCCGTGGCTTCGTCCGCTATCGATATGCCGATCCTCTCAAGGGTGACGACACCTGGGGCTGGAGCCCCGGGAGTCGGCGAGTGCGGAGGCTTGGCGAGGCGTTCCTGGGATCCTCGGCCGGCGCGATTACGTGGTCACTCGACAATTTTCAGGGGTTTGCCGCCAAGAATGAAAACTACAACTGGCGCCTCCTGGGCGAGAAATCCATGCTTGCTTCCATAGCCGTGGCTCACGTGCCGGAAGTCACCTGCCCGACCGACGGCGGCGCCAGCGCATGTCCCGAGCGTTGGGAATCGCGCCGGATGTACATCGTAGAGGGGCGCGCACGGATGGACCGGGTTCCCGGCGAGCTGTTCGGACGCCATGTCATGTACCTGGATGCCGAGGCTCAATGCATAATGTACCAGGACTTCTATAATCGCGCCGGTGAACTCTGGAAGAACTATATAACCTGGATGGCATATCGCGACCGCGCCGTACCGGACGCGCGCATCGCGATTTACCCATTCAAACGCGTATTCCAGGTCGGCGCGAGCATCGATGATCTAAACGCCGGATTCGCCACGATGTGTTACCTCCCCGCGCAGGACACCACCGAGCGCGAGTCCTGGTACATCAACATGGGTGCGGTGGACAAGAATTTCTTCACCGTCAAGGCACTCACTGAGGCTGCACCGTAATCTGCGCGAGGGGAGCCCGATGTTCAGGCGCTTCGACTTCGAAAAGGAGCTGTACGAGACGCTCGAGTTTATCCCGCTGTCGGTACGGCGCAAACTGGACTTGGCCGGTGTGAAGCTCCATTTGAAAGAATGGCAGGCGCTCTCGCGGGTCGAGCGCCTGGTGATCTGCCACTTCCCGGCCGGCTCCCCGGAGGAACGCGACGTTCTGGCGGCCTTTCTGCGCGAGGCGGTAAAGAGACGCGCCGGAACCGACGTCGGAACCATGAAGCCCGCCGCGCACGACGATGCGCCCGACGCCGGCCAAGTGCCGCCGGATGTTGCGCGGCTGATCGCCGAGCTTGGACTGCCGGAGAAGCGCTGGTCGCTTCTCGATCCCGATGAACGCTTCGCGCTGGCAAAGATGGCGCGCGGCGGAGCCGATAAGTTTATGAGCGCATGGTCCGAGTTCGCGGACAAGCGGTGACCATAGATATTCCCGTTGGCGCGCAACGATAAACTGGAGAACTACGATGATTCAATCAACTCACGAAGATGCTTCCTTCAAGCTGCTCGATCGCGCGATTGCCGGACATCGGCTCAGCGCCGGCGAGATACGCCGCCTCTACGACTTGCCCACCAACGATCTGGCGGCGGCGGCTCACGAATTACGCCTGCGCCGTAGCAACCCGGAGCTGGCGACCTATTCCATCGGCGGGAATATCGATTACACGAACATCTGCGTCGTCGCGTGCAGATTTTGCGCGTTCTATCGCGCCAGGCACCAGGAGGGCGCCTTCACACTCACGCTCGACGAAATCGCGGATCAGATGGACGAGCTCAGGCGAATCGGGGGTCGCGATGCTCTGCTTGAGGGCGGCATCAATCCCGACTTGCCGTTTCAGTGGTATTTGGATCTGCTGCGGTTTCTCAAATCGCGCTATCCGGAAATCCACATTGACGCATTCAGCCCCGAGGAGATTCTCGGTCTGGAGAAGCTGACCGGCCGCGATGCGTGGGATATTCTCTGCGAGCTGAAGGATGCCGGACTGGATGGCATGCCCGGCGCCGCGGCCGAGATCCTGGTCGACGAAGTGCGCGAACGCACCGCGCCGACGCGGATGAAGACCGGAGACTGGTTGCGAATCATCGACTCGGCGATGAAGGCCGGCCTCCACAACCCGTGGGTAGGGATGGTCATCGGATTCGGCGAGACGCTGGAACAACGCGTTCAGCATCTGATCGCGCTACGCGATCAACAGGATCGCGGATTAGAGCGTTACGGTTGCGGCTTTTCGGCGTACAAGATATGGCCTGCACGCCTCGAGCATACTCGCCTGAACGGGAGCACTCCTCCTGCCGATAATGATGCGGTCGTGAATGAGTACTTACGCGACGTGGCGGTCGCGCGACTTGCACTCGACAACATCGAAAATCACCGCGCGGTCTGGCGCACGATGGGCTTCGAGGTCGCGAGTCGGGCGCTACGTTCAGGAGCAAACGATCTCTGCGGCACCGGGTCGATCAATGCGATTAACGCTTGCATCACGGCGGCCGGCAAGGATTTGCCCGACCCAACCGAGGCACTGCTCCGTGACGTGGTGAAATGCATCGAAGCCGCCGGCTTCACTGCTGCGCTGCGCGACCCCTATTACAATATTCTTACGCGCCACGAATCGACCAAATTGGAAGAATTGCCCGAATCAGCAGTGGCTGCGGGAAAGTAGACCCACCTGCTTGCAGCAGCGGCTGGTGAAAATGGTGGTCGTTTGATACAGCTTGCCCGCTGCTAAAATGGTCGAGGGCGAGTTCGCGTGCCCGTAAAAGTCTGGATCGGTATCGATATCGGTGGCACAAAGACGGCGATCGTCGTCTCGGAGCGGCTGCCGGATGTTAGCGAGCGTCTCCAGTTTGCTACCCTGCCCTCCAAAGGGCCCAACCGCGCGCTCGACCTGATCGGCAGGGGAATCGGCGCCATCCTGAAGAGGCGCGGGCTTCCGAGTTCGGTAATCCGCGGTATGGGCATAAGCTGTGGCGGCCCGCTTGATCGATTGCGCGGGATTATTCATTCGCCGCCCAATCTTGCCACGTGGGTGGATGTTCCAGTCAAAGCAATCCTCGAACGGCAATTCGGCGTTCGCTGCAACGTCGAGAATGACGCAAACGCCGGCGCCGTCGCCGAACATCGCTACGGCGCGGGGCATGGATTCGACAACATGGTCTTCCTCACGATGGGCACGGGACTTGGCGCAGGAATCATCGTTGATGGGCGACTTTACCGCGGCACTGACGATCTCGCCGGAGAGATTGGGCATGTGCGGCTCACCCGCGGCGGCCCTGTCGGCCATAACAAGCGCGGTTCAGCCGAGGGATGGGTAAGCGGCGGCGGGATCGAGCAGGTCGCGATGCGAGCCGTCGAAGACGCGCGGATGCGCGGGTGCAGTACTATTCTGACGGCCCATCGCGGGACGCTCACGGCTCGCGACGTTTGCGCGGCTGCGAAGCGCGGCGATATGGTTGCGAGGCGAATCGTTGGTTCCACGGGCGAGCGGCTCGGCCAGGTTCTGGCGATTCTGGTAGACATCCTCAATCCGGAACGGATTGTGATCGGTGGGCTGGCGATGCGTACGGGCGAGATGATACTCGGACCCGCACGCGCGGTGATGGCGCGTGAAGCCTTGCCCGCGGCAGCGGGGTCTTGCCAGGTGGTGCCGGCAGCGTTGGGCGAGCGTATCGGCGATGTTGCGGCGCTATGCGTCGCGAAGGGACTCTAACCGGCGAGGCGCGGTTCATGGATCATCTTTATTTCGTCATTCACACGCACTGGGATCGCGAGTGGTATCAGACGTTTCAGCGGATGCGTGCGCGGCTGCTGACGATGACCGACAAGATGCTTGGGCTTCTCGAAAGCGGGGCGATCCCATGCTTTCACTTCGACGGCCAGACGATAGTGCTCGAGGATTACCTCGAAGTACGGCCCGACAGTGCGCGCCGAATCGCGAAGCTGGTGAAAGCCGGCAAGCTCCAAATCGGTCCATGGTACCTGCTCGCGGACAGCTTTCTTGCCAGCGGCGAGGCGCTGATTCGCAATCTTGAGATCGGCAGCCGTATCGCGCGGCGATTCGGGAAGTCCGCGCAAACCGGCTATTTGCCCGATCAATTCGGTCACGCCGCGCAGCTTCCGCAGATTCTGTCGGGTTTCGGGCTCGAGGCGGCGGTCGTTTTCCGCGGCGTGGGACGAGAAGTGAACCGCAATCGATTCATCTGGGAAGCGCTCGACGGCAGCTCGCTGTTCACGATCTTTCTGCCGTTCGGCTATTCCAACGGCGCCAGCCTGCCGACCGACTCGGCTGACGCAATGATCGCGCGAGGGAACGAGATCGCCGCGCGGGAACGCGAGTTCTCTGCCGGCGCTCCGATCCTGGTGATGAACGGCAACGATCACGCAGAACCCGATCCACTGGTATTCGAGCGCCTTAAGGAAGCAGCCGGACGCGCGCCATTCACTGCTGAAGTCGGCACGCTCGACGATTACGCCAAGCGGCTTTCCGAGCTCCCCCGGGACGGCACGCCTCGCGTCCGCGGAGAATTGCGATCTCCTGCCCGCTCGAATCTCATACCCGGCGTCACCTCGGCACGAGCCTGGATAAAGCAGCGTGACTTCCAGAACGCATACCTGCTCGAGCGGATTGCCGATCCGCTTGCCGCGCTCGCTTTTCCTTTGAATCAGGCCGACGACCTGACCGCGCTGCTCGAGGTTGCCTGGCGCATGCAGATTCAGAACCATCCGCACGACTCGATCTGCGGATGCTCGATCGACCAAGTCCATCAGGACATGCGCTACCGCTTCGATCAGGCCGCAATGATCGGCGAGATCGTGGCGCGCCGCGCCTCGGATGCCGTGCTTTCAGCACGAAGCGGCGGCGAAGCCGCGATCGCGGTGTTCAATCCGACGTTCGCTCGCCGTGCGCTCATCACGGGTGAAACCGAAGTCGGGGATCCCCACGCAAGCTACGTCGCGCTGGGTAGCGACGGGCGCCGGATTCCCGTCGCGATCGATGTCGCGCGGCCGGCGCGGCCATTCGAAATCGAGTTGAAGGCGGCCGACCTCAAAGGCTTGATCACCGGCGCTCAGGTGATGGACCAGTATGTGAACCGGTTCGAACTCGAAGGCGTTGGGGACAACCGATTCGATCTCCGCGTGTTCGTCAGCCGCAGCCCGGCGGGCGACCTGGATCCGGAGAGCTTTCGTCGGCGAATTCTTGAGCTGCCTGACGAAGCGATCATTCGGATCCTGGCTACGGAGGCTGCGCGGGCGCAAATCACTTTCGTCGACGACGCACTCACGCAGGCCGGCTTCAGCCTTTATCGGCTTGTTCGCTCGGACGAACTCGCTGCTAATACGCCGACAAATGCGGCTGGGATCGAATCGATCGAGAACGAATACTTCAGGCTCAGCCCGTCGCCGCGCGGCCTGAAAATCGACGATCTGAAAAACAACAAGGGCCTTGAAATTTATTTCGAAGATGACGGCGATCGCGGCGACGAATACAACTTCGACCCGGTGGCCGATTCGGCGCCGATCTCGCGGCCTGTATCGATCGCCGCCAGCCTGATCGAGCGCGGAACCGTGAGAAGCCGCCTGGCCCTCTCATTGGTTTACAGTCTCCCGTGCGCGCTCGCGGTGGATCGCACGGCGCGCGCACCGCAGACCGTCGAGGTTCCGATACAACTGACGGCTACCATCTATGCGGGACTCGAGCGTGTGGATTTTGAGGCAGCGATAGATAATCGCGCGCGCGACCATCGCATCCGCGTCGCGCTATCCACCCCGATTGCGGCCACGGAATCGCTCTCCGATACGAATTTCGGAATCGTCCGCCGCCCGCTCGATCCAACCGAGCCGGCGGGAATCACGGAAGATATCTATCCGACCGCGCCGCATCGGACGTTCACCGCGGTGGAATCAGCGGAGTTTTCGGCGGCCATGATGAGCCGTGGAATCTACGAGACCGAGGCCAGGCGAGATGCCGGCGGTACGACAATCCTGTTGACGCTTTTGCGATGCATAGGATGGCTTTCGCGCGGAGACCTGAAGATGCGCCGTGGTGATGCGGGTCCGGAGTTCGAGACGCCCGACGCCCAGGAAATCGGCCAGCATCTTTTTCAACTGGCCATCACGACCTGGCGCGGTTCGTATGCAGACTCCGGCGTCGTTCAGTTAAGCCAGGCGTATGCGTATCCGCCGCGCGTTTTCCAGGCTTGCTCCGCGATAGATGTGTCTGAGAGTCGACTTTGCGCCTGCGACAATCCCCGAGTAGTGTTTTCCACCGCGCGCGCAACGGAACGCGTGGGTGCCTGCATCGTACGCGCTTTTAGCGCTTCTGAGGCATCGGAGATCGCGCGATTCAACTTCGGCCACGGCCGGAGAGCTCGATTGATTGATCTCGCTGGCCGGCCTTTGAAAGGCGTCAAGCTCACGCGGCGCCGCGACGGGTCTGTCGAGTTGGATCTGCGCCCCTTTCAGATCGTGACGTTCGAAGTTCGTTGGCCTATGGTGGATTCGCTCCGACCCTTTGCGAGCTCGCTTGCGTATTAAGGCTCCTGCCGGCGTTCTCGGCTGATGAATTGTCTATGGTACTTTCCGGAGCACTCCACCATCCTCCGCCCAGAGCGATGAAAAGCGCGGCGGTATCCTGAAGACGTTGTCCCATCGCCTGGATATAGCCAAGATCCGCCTGCTGATACTGATAGTCAGCGATTAGGAATTGCAGGTAGTTGACAGTGCCGGCCTGATAGTTTGCCTGTATAAGATGAAGCGCCTCGGCTGCGCTGTTGAGTGCCAGCGATTGTGTACGGAGAGTTTCGGCGTCATGCTGCAACGCATCCAGTGCGTCCGCAACCTGGGCAAGTGCTGCTAGGACGGTCTGCCGATAGTTTGCCAGAGACTGCTGATAGGCATCGATTGCCGCCTTTCGTTGGAACCACAGCGTGGGTCCCTGGATCACCGGGGTAGCAAGGGAGGCCCCCATGGTCCAGAAGGCAGCGCTACTCGCGAATAGAGTGGCTAGCTTGGTGCTGTTCAAACCGTAGTCGGCGTTCAGATTGAAGTTCGGTAACATAGCCGCGGTTGCTACCCCGATCTGGGCGCTGGCGCTATGTAGCTGGGCTTCGGCCACCAGGACATCCGGACGTTGACGCACCAAATCGGACGGCAGGCTCACCGGCAGCTCGTCAGGGAGCTTGAGTTCGGAAAGCGTGACTCGTGGCGGCGCCCAATCCGCAGGTGCCTGACCTGCCAACGTCGCGAGCAAGTGCCTGGTGTGGGCCAATTGCTGGCGAAGAGGCGGCAGCGTTGCCTCAGTTGCGGCCAGTTGACTTTGGATACTGAGTAAATTTGAGTAGGGAACGATGCCTGTGCTCGCTTGCGCGCCGATGATGCTGGTCTGCTCCTCCAGGAACCCGACCATCTGTTCGGTCGCCTTGATCTCAGCTTGGTACGCCGCCTCCGCCACCATCGCGTTGACAATGTTGCCCGACAACGTGAGATAGGTTCCCTGAGCGTTATAGTATTGAACGTCCGCTTGTGCGCCCAAACCCTCTACAGTGCGTCGTTCACCGCCGAATACGTCGAGTACATAGCTGACGGTCGTCGTGAAGGTATAAAGGTTAAAGGTGCTGGGTCCTGTACCTTGCCCGAAGCGGGCCGGTGAGAACCGCTGGCGCGTCGGTTGGAAGCTGGCGCTGAGTTGAGGGTAGAAGATTCCATAGCCGGCACGAAGGTTGTCCTCGCTTTGCCGCAGGCTGGCTTGGGCGGCTTGCAGCGTGGGATTGTTAGCGACGGACTGCATGACCACCGCGTCCAGCTTGGAGCAGCTAAATAGTCGCCACCAATCTGCCGCGATCTTCGCGCTCTGTTCGAAACGCTGAGCGCCACCCTCCGCAACAATCGTTTGCGCAGGCTCTTTCTCGTATGTGTAGCGCTGAGTCACCGGTGCTGTGGGACGGACAAAGTCCGGTCCCACCGCGCACGCAGTAAGACAACACGAAAGAAAGACGCAGAGCCCCTTCGGTAAGCGACCGGATGCCAGGCGCCGGTGAGCACTTGCGCGGCTATTTCTCGGCAACGAAAACATCCACTAACTGACCCGGATACACTGCGAGATTCTTGGGCTTCGCGAACCGGAAGATGACCGGTAACACTCGAACATCGACCCTTTCGAGCCGCTCGTCGGATAGTTCGATTTTTGGAGAGACGTAAGGCTGTATTCTTACAAATTCAAGTGGAACGCTGGTGTTCGTGCCTCGAATGAACATACGCGCCTGCATCTGAGGTCCCGGGGCCAGCCTGTGTATAAGTATTTCGTCGATATAACAGCGTACGCTGACGTACGTTTCCGACGCTCCCATCACGATCATCGGGTCAGAGCCCTGCGTGTACGTGTCGTAAGTGCCCTGCGGGGTGACGTAGCTTCCGACCGCCGCCTGAATCGCGAGAATCGTACCGTCAGCCGGCGCCGTGATTGTGTACTTCGCAAGCAGGGCACTCGAAGAGAGGTATGCTTTTTCGTCTGCCTCGTAGGTTTTTTCCTGATTTCTGATGTCGTATATCCACGCCCCGGCCTTGGTGAGTTCGTACTGCTTTTCCACGACCCTGAGGTTTGCCGCAGCGACCTTCACGGCGTTTATTGCATCGTCGAGCGTGTACTTACTCACAGATTTGGGATCCAGCTGATAAGACGCCTCCTGCTTCTGGAGTTCGTCCTGCGTGTTCTTTAGCTGTGCGCGGGCGTAGGTCAGCTGAGCCTCGGAGACTTCGAAAGTCTCCTTACGAGGTTCGGCCCGCAGTTCCTCGAGCATGGCTTGCGCGGCTTCCGCCTGGGATTTCTGCTGCTCCGCCGTCCCCCTCTGAACTGAATCGTCCATCCGTAGCAGAATCGTGCCTTTATGAACCAACTGCCCCTCGTGGATTGGGATATCCACGATCCTGCCGGGCACCTCCGGATAGATGTTAATGTTTTCGCCGTTGTTCTGGTAACTCTCGACGATGCCTTCCGCGTAGATACCTTTTGCATATGGGTTTGCCGCTGGACTAAACGCCGGGGGTTGTGACACGACATGGATCCCGTAGAACCAGGCTACGATCAAGCCGGCTGTCAGTCCGAGAAAGGCGAGCACTAGCTCTATCCTGGGCCTCATACGGTCTGCCCCTGCTGGAAGCCGGTTATCCGTCCGTCCTCCATCTCCATGATCCTGTTGCTGTACTCAAAGATTCTGCTGTCGTGCGTGACCATGATAATGCAGCGCTTCGAGGTCAGGATTTCCGCCTTAACGAAGGACACGATCTTACGCCCCGTCTCGCCATCGAGCGAGGCGGTGGGCTCGTCGAATACAAGGATCCGGGGTTGATGAACGATGGCGCGCGCGATTGCAACGCGCTGTTGTTCGCCGCCACTGAGCTTGGTCGGCGGAAGTTGCGCCTTGTCGGCCAGGTCGACGATCTTCAGACATTGAGTAGCGGCGCTAAGCGCTTCGCCCCAGTTTCGTTTCTGCAGAATGAGGGGAATCGCTACGTTCTCGGCGGTCGTAAGGCGGGGAAAGAGATGATAGTCCTGAAACACGAAGCCGATGGTGTTCAACCGAAAGTCGGCAATCTCGTCGTCCGACTGACTCCACAGATCCCGGCCGTCGATTGCGACCGAACCAGAGTTCGGCCGGAGAATTCCGGAGATCATGCTGAGCAGAGTGGTTTTGCCGCTGCCCGAAGGCCCCACTATGTAGAGCATCTCGCCCCAATTCGCCTCGAAGCTCACTTCCTTTACCGCGTAGGTTCTAGCTTCGCCTACGCCGAACCATCTGTTGAGCTTGTCGGCCGCGATTGCCGCCTTCGGCATTTCAACCTCGGAAGATCTCGAACGGTTCGATTCTCAGCACACGGCGTACTCCCGCGTAACCGGAGATGCTTGCGATTATCAGGACCATCAGGAAAGCCAGACTAAGGTTGGTGTAGGTTAGACGGGAGGTATATTCCGGGAGTCTCAGCTTCGCCGCAGTTATAAGAAGCGTAGACAGACCGACCCCGAGACCGTAGCCGACGAGCGCGGTAAACCCCGCCTGGAAAAGGATCACGTAGACCAACTCGCGTCCCTTCGCTCCCATGGCTTTGAGCGCACCGAAGTGCTCAAGGTTTTCGATAATGAAGGTATAGAAGGTCTGACCGCAGATCGAGAGTCCTACGAGGAAGCTGATTATTGTCATCAGCAGCGTATTGGTGCCGATGCTAGTCTTGTATTCAAGGTAACTCGAAATCGCATTCTGGTACTCGTGGTTTGTCAGCGCGAGGTATCCTAGCCGCGTAACCTGTTGCTTAATATACGGGATATCGGAGTCGGCCTTTGGCTGCACCAGAACGTATGAGATGGTAAACCGCATCGACGGAATGTACGTAATCGCCCTGTAGTAGGTGGTATACAGCGTCGGAGTACCGTACAGGGCCCCGGTCGGGACCGTGGCGATGCCAACGATGACGCCGCGATAGTCATTCAGTTCAAAGTCTGTTCCGATCTTCGGATTTTCAAGCTTGGGAAACTCCTCGTCCTTGACCACGATGAAGCCGTTCTCCGCAAAGATGTCATCGATGTCCCCCTCCAGCAGTTTCGGCCTGCCAACCAGACTGCTATCGTCAAGCCCGATCACACTGACCGCCTGGTAGGTGCCGTCGCGCAGTTTCACCAGCGCCGTACCGGAGTAGAGAGGAACCGCGTATTTGACCCCATTGATGCTGCGCACCGCGTCCAGGACGTAATCCGGCATCGGAACGTTGCTAAGGACGCTATTTGTGGCCGCGGGGTCCATGACCCAGATGCTCGCGCCAATGTTAATCACCGTGGCCGACGCCTTGGTCAGGATGCCCGCGAAGGATGAGGTCATCTGGACGATCAGGAATACCGAGAAGGTGGTTCCCACCAGCAGGGCGAAATATTTGCCTTTGTCGTTGACCAAAAGCTTGTAGGCCAGGATCAGAATTTGCTTCATTGGGGATACCTTCGCGCCGGATCGTACGCTCGGAAGACGTGCCGTCGTGGATGCAAGGTTAGGAACAGATCCACGTCCCATTCTCGGATAAAGACGCCGCGTTCGCAACTAGGCCGCTAAAGGTCGTGATCGGATTTAAGAAATCGAACCCGATCCCAAGGCGAAGGCGGCGATGGCCTAGTTCAACCGTTGTGGCTCGTCAGGCGCCGCCCCGAGTGCGCGCTGCGGCGCGGCCATTTGGGCGGCGCAAGCCAGAAGGTCGCCGCCACCAGGATTGTGAAGGTGGCGTAAAGCGCAGTGAATATCCACGGTGGTGCGTTGTAGAAGATCAGGCGGTGCGTCCAGTAACCGATAAAGTCGCCTGGGTAGCGCGCCTGTCCTGCTCTCGCACGCAACCAGTCCTCAAGCGTGGTCAACGGACACATCACACCCAAAATCGCTTCGAGGCAAACCAATGCAATCGCCACAAGGTGCGAGAGGCGAAAACAGAATCCCCTCACCCATTCCCACTCAAGCACAACACCAATGAGGATTGCGGCCAAGCCGAAAACGACAAACACGACATAAGCCGCATGGATCGTCACAACCGCGTCGGCGAGCACGCGCCATCTCACCATGATTTCATCATCGCACCGCCGCGAGCGTTGGCGAAGGGTGACGGATAGGTCAGCCTCGTCGATGCGGGCCGAAGCCTAACGGCAATCGGGCGCCTGGCCCGATCACGGGCACGCGCCGCAATCTCTTCAATCCAGCTTGCGCTTGCCGTAATAGGGCAGCGTAGTTTCGCTTTCGCTGCCGGCATCGGGCCTCGGTTTCTCCTTCGCGGGACCAGCTAGGCCGGCGCTGTACATCGCGAGAGTGCCCGGCTCGATCACGTCGCGGTCCGTGACGATGTTGATGCAAGCCGGCCGTCCCGAAGCGAGCGCCCGCTTGAGCGCAGGCGCGATATCCGCCGCGCGCTCGACAAGTTCACCCTGTGCGCCGAGACCCTCGGCGGCGCGCTCGTAATGCACCATGCCGAGTTCGGTAGCCATGCTGCGGCCTTTGCCCCACATCAGCTCCTGCCCATGCTTTGACATCCCCCATTGCTGGTCGTTATTGATCACGACCGTGATGGGTAGGTTGTTCTTCGCCGCGGTATGGAATTCCGAGAAATTGAGCCCCGCCGATCCGTCGCCGACGATGCAGAAAACCTGCTTGTCGGGGTGCGCCGCCTTGCACGCGAGCGCGAACGGCAGGCCGGTTCCCAGGCATCCGAGATAACCATGCGTCAGGAATCGTCCCGGGTGGCGTGCCGTCCACGCGTTCGACATCCAGGCGGCGGTCTCGCCACCGTCGGCGACCACGATCGCGTCGGGACTCAGGGTCTTGGCGATATCGTGCACCATCCGCGCCGGATGAATCGGGCCGGGCCCGTCTTTGAGCGCATCGTCGAAGCGATGGCGCATTGCGTTGCGGATCGAGCTCAACCGCTCCAGCCATTCCGCGTGAGGGTCGAATTTTTCGTTCTTCGCCGCTTCGCAGGCCTGGCGGATGAATTCGCCACAATCGGAAACAATGCCGAGTTCAATATTCCGGTTGCGCCCGATCTCTTCGGGCTCGATATCGACCTGGATTACGCGTGCGTTGCCGGGAATCACCGAGTTGCGCCCGCCTGTGAACAACCCGATCCGCGTACCAAGCAGGATTACGAGGTCGGCGCTGCCGCCGCTGTTCGTATGGATCGCAGGATGAATCGCGCCGAAGCCTCCAAAGCATAGCGGATGCTCCTCGGAGATCGAGCCGCGCGCCTTGGCGTTGGTCATTACCGGGGTGTTGGTAAGCTCGGCAAAGCGCGTCAGCTCTGCCGCCGCCTGCGCGAACCATACTCCGCCGCCGGCAAGGATCGCAGGGCGTTTGGCCTCGCGAAGCCAGTTGAGCGCCTGCGCGAGCGCAGCTCTGCCCGGACCCGCCGGCTCTTTGCACCGATAATCTTTGGGAAACTCGACTCGTTCCTCATCAACGCGTGCGAAGAGCACGTCAATCGGCAGCTCCAGGAAGACCGGCCCGGGGCGGCCTGAAACCGCGTGGCGGAAAGCGGCCGCCAAGTATTCTGGAATCCGCTCGGTATGCGTGACACTGCGCGCCCACTTGGTGATTGGCCGCAGGATGCCCATCTGATCGAGCGCTTGCAGCGGCAGCTTGTCATCGTCGGCGAGCGGGCTTCGCCCGCCGATCAAAATCATCGGAATCGAGTCCATGAAAGCGTTGGCGACTCCAGTGACCGCGTCTGTGACTCCCGGCCCCGCAGTCACGATCGCGACGCCCGGACGCCCCGTCGTGCGCGCCCATCCGTCAGCCATATGCGCCGCTGCCTGCTCGTGACGAGTATCGATCACGCGCAAGCCGTGTGCGCGGCAGGCCGCGTAAATCGCATCAAGATGGCCGCCGTGGAGGGTGAAAATCTCGCGTACGCCCTCTTGCTCGAGCGTCCTTACCAGCATCTCGCCGCCGTCAATTTTTGCCATCGCTGAATCTCCCTCTGCGCAGCGGCGTGCAGGCGCGCCGTCGATCGTCGCGCGATTTGAAGCGCGCTCTGCGCTTTCACACAGACCAGTACCGTGCAAGTTCCTTTTAACCTGAATTTCCGTGGTCCCCCACTTCGTGCATTTTCCGACAGCCGACGTGAACAGGAAAGCCGATGTGGCCAGAACTTTTTTCTTATCAGCGAAAGCTCCGTTAGCGATGGTAGAGTTCTTCTTTGCCTGCAAAAGGACCATATCACCCAGCCGGTTGCAAATAGGCCGCGCCGATCCCGGAGCCGGTGATCGCTGCCACCTTGTTCTCGAACCGCTTCAACGCGATGTTCGGACCCGTGCCGTGGCCGGTCAGGGATGGCTGCCGGCACCGAGTGGCCGCGCGGAGCCGGCCAGCGCTGGCAAATCGCTGACAACGTCAAATCCCACTCTCTCTCTTCCCATGTCGCGGCCGTAGGGCCCTATGGGTCCCGTGAGCAGGAAGGGAAGCGGAACGCGGCGCTGCGCATCGGTGAATCCCACCGTTCCGATGCCGATATACCTTCCCGCGTCTAATCGCCGGACCTCGTCCACCATGTGCACGAATCCGCAGATCGAGTGATAGGCCCGATAGACCAGTTGATACGCCGGTCGACCATCGAATCGAGATGGGGCAATGAGCGTCCGCATTGAACCCTGTCGCGTCACACGGCCGAAGTGCATCAGCGAGTTGTAGCCACGGCCGCAGCCATCATCGACCGGGCGGAGCGACTTGGACAGCCACTTCCCAAACAACAGGGGATTGTTGGTAAAGAGCGTGCTGGTCACCGTGGAAAAGATGCCGGGCTGTCTGAGCTGTTCGCCCCGGTACTCGCCGTTCATCTCACCAAGCGTTGGGCATTCAAGCGTCTTGAACAGCTCCAGCACTTCCTCAGCGCTCAATTCATGGACGTCTCGCATTGCACCTTCCGCCTGTGGTGTTTGTCTCGGTGCGCTTCAGGCGCAAGTCATTTCACCGCCACGATACCGGGCGGTTTCCAGGTGCCTTCTCCCGGCGGCAGAATCGAAGGTGGCTCCGTCGTCGGCCAGTACAGACGCATCGCCAAATAGATCGGACCGTCCGGTGCCGGGAGCCAGTTCAATTCCTTAGCGCCGCCTGGCGAATCCTTCTGGATGTAGATCGTCAGCGATCCGTCCGCCTTCTTTTTCAAACCCGGCATCATCGGCGAGTTGATGAGGTACCGGTTGATCGGGTTCTTGATCAGCAACTGCGTCTTACCGTCGTACATGGTGACGGACCAGAAAGCGTTCACGGGCGGGAGCTGGCCCGCTGCGAAGGTCAGCGTGTAGTCGTGCTTAGCTCCGTCGAGGGGTTCGCCGGCGCCGTCGTTACGCGCCAAGGGATAGACGGCTTCAGCCGCGCTGTTGCCGTAAATGCCCGCCTTCGCGGCGGCGGCACGCAGCAGCCAGTCGCCGTGGTAAAAATCCCGGTCGCCAAATGAGGAACCGACCCGCCAGCTGTTGATGTCCTTGCCCAACGTGGCGGCTTTCTTCTCGACCTTCTTTTCACCCTCTTTCATACCCAGCCCGACTTCGACTTTGTGCTCCAAGGAGAGGTCTTTGAAATCGAACGTCTTGCCGGGACCAATGCCGATCCGTGCAAGCTTGGCGCGGATGGCCTTTTCCTCCGGACCGGCCGGCGCGAACTGCAGGGCAAAGTCGAGATACTCGAAGAAATTCTTTTTCACCAGATCGTCGTTGACCTTGGGGAAGTTGATCTCCGGGGCGGCGGGGGGTGCCGGCCGGTGGAGATATGCTGAAAGCACTCGCGCTTTGTATCCGGACTGGACTTTCACGACGTTGGGCATGTCCTCCGGATTGAAGAGCTGCGTTCGAAAGATCGCCAACGAAAGCTGGGTGGACGAGTGGAATACCTTCTTGATGCCCGCGGGCGTCTCGCCATGCCAATCAGGGCCGACCACCATGTAGTCGCCCGCCTCATTGCCGGTGGCGCGGCTGCCGATGTAGCCGTAGTTAAACGTATTCGAATCGCAAAGCTGCACTGAGTAGTAACGTGCTTTCTCGACCGCCGGAACGGAGATCACCAAGGGTTCAGCCCGCAGATCGATCCCCAGCACCGAATATGGCGTGTCGCTGTTGGGCGAGATTACGGTGGTATCCTTGTAGGTAAAGACCCGGTGTTCGTTGCGGATCTCGTTGAACGGGGCCTTCCACTGGCCGGAGTTCCGGTCCACGAAGAACTCATACATGACCGCATAGTTCATCACGATGGGCAGGCCGTAGATGAGCCCCTCCTCCGCGATGGTTTTCGTCTCGGCAATGCCGGGACTCTTGTTCTCCATCTTCTCTGCCTGCGATATGGTGTCGCTCCTGGTTACTGAGCCTGCCGAGAGGAGTGCTGTGACAGCGAAGGCCGCAACCAAGGGTACGAATCTTCGTCGAGTTCCTTTCATCGTTTGCTTTCCTTCGCTCGTGCCCATTTGAACTGGATTGCTTTCATGAACCTCGCTTCAGAATTTTTCCTTGAAAGGCCGAGGGTCGATCTCTTGGGTCCAAGCGCTGGGATCCTGATGCGCCTCGCACCTCGACTTCGACGCCGCACAGCCGGCCGGCGATGGTCACTTTCCAGACTCGCGGATTCGGAAGATAGGAAAAAATCCGCAGATCGCTCATGACTCACCTGCCGGAAAACTGTTCCGTCGTCGGCGCTCGACGGAAGCGAATCACCAGGTTTCACCGAACGGCCTTACTTCAACGTTGAAAGACCAGGCCGATCGATCTTGATGCGCAAGGTGCCAGATCTCCTCCGCGATCGCCGCAGGCTTGATGAAGAATTCATCGGGCGCGTCGGGCTTCATTTCTCGGGTCCAGGCCAGATCGATCACCGCGTCGATCAACACGTAGGCCACGTGAATCCCTTTCGGACCGAGCTCGCGCGCTATAGACTCGGCGAGAATCCGCTGCGCCGCTTTGGTCGGAGCGAAGCCCGCGAAATTCGCCTTCCCGCGCAGCGCCGATGTATTGCCGGTTGCGATAATCACGCCCTTGCCCGCCTCGATCATCGCGGGCGCGAGCCGGCGGGCCAAGTGGAGCAGGCCCATCGTGTTGACTTGGAAGTTGCGCTCGAGAACCTGCGGATCGATTTGCAGGAAATTTCCGAACGCGCCGCCCACCGCGTTGTGAATCAGTACCGAAGGGACGCCGAGATCGGATCGTATGGCGGCGAGGGCCGAATCGATCTGAACCTCGTCCGCGACATCGCACGGATAACCGCGAGTGTCCGCGGTTTCCCGCTCGAGTTCGGATAGCCGCTCACGATTGCGCGCCAGCATCGCGACCGAATATCCGCCGAGCGCGAAACGCCGTGCGATCGCGGCGCCGGTTCCCGGCCCGACACCCGTCACGACTGCAACTTCACGATTACCGGATTTAGCCATATTCTTGTTTCTCGCTTCGGCACCTTGCAGCAATACACAGCCCCAACCTTCGAGTCTATTGCTAGCCGGAAACGGAATAGGATCAGCCCGGCATCTTCGCGAACTTTGGCCCTGGTCCCACCGGTGCCCACGGCTGGGCGCTCGACATGTAGACATTGGCGCCGGGCGCGAACTTCGAGGGATCGTCCAGGCTGCCGGCCTTGACCACGACCACGTCCGGCATGCCGGACACGAGCGAGAGAATCGGCGAGCCGCAATTGGCGCAGAACCCGCGGCTTGCCTTCCCTCCGCTGTCGGCAGTGACCTCGAAGTGCTTGATCTCACCCTTGGTCAGCTTGAAGCCGGCCTTGGGAACGATCAGAACCGAGGCAAACGCGCTGCCGGTCGAGCGCTGGCAGTCCCTGCAGTAGCAGAGCGCGGACATCATCGGTTTGGCCGAGATGTCGTAGCGGACCGCACCGCACATACATCCGCCGGATAACAGTGTCGCCATGTGGGTTCCTCCCTAAGTTTATTTAGCTTATAGACCCGCGACGCGTATTCGCCTAGACACGCCGCGCCACTCGAGTTGTCCCGAAAAGAATCATTGCGGCGATTGGATACATCTCAAAGAATGAAAACTCCGCACTGAATGATCGTTCATTTCGGGCACAACCTATGCTACGCCTTCCCCATCCCATTCAGCACGACCGTCGAGGAGCCAGGAATGGACATCTACCGCGAGCTAAACGGCCAATTCCCTAAAGATATCGACTCCATCAAAGAAAGTGTTCATCGCTTCGCCAAGGACGTCCTTCGCCCGGCTGCGGTGGGGCTCGACCGGATGACCGATCCGCGCGACGTGATCGCGCTCGATTCGCCCCTACGAAGGGTCTTCAAACAGGCATACCAGTTGGGATACCACGTCGCCGGCCTTCCCACGGAAATCGGCGGTATGGGGCTGCGTGGGCTCGGAATGCATGTGCTGATCGAGGAGATGTCCTGGGGCGCGGTTGATCTGGCCATAGGCCTTCTGGCCACGGGTTTCCCGTTTTCTGCCGCCGCCGCGAGCGGCAATCCAGAGCTTTACGAAAAGTTCGTTAAGCCCTATATCGCCGATCGCGACGGTAGTCTCATCGGATGCTGGGCGATCACTGAGCCTCAGCACGGCTCCGATGAACTGGTGCCGGGCACGCCCCAGTTCCACAATCCCCGCGTGACCGGTCAGGTCGTCGCGCGCGCCGATGGCGACTCATATGTGATCAATGGACAGAAGGCGGCGTGGGTCTCGAACGGGACGATCGCGACCCACGCGGCGCTTTATCTGACGACCGAGCCCAAGTCCGGCATGGCTGGCGGAGGTATCGCTTTCGTCCCGCTCAACCTGCCGGGCGTGTCAAAGGGTAAGCCGCTCAACAAGCTCGGCCAACGCGCGCTCAATCAGGGTGAAATTTATTTCGACAATGTGAGGATTCCGCGCAAATGGATGCTGACAAAGAGCGAGGGCTACGAGCTCGAACTCGAACGGACTCTCACATTTGCCAACTCGGCGATGGCGGCCGCGTTCACCGGCGTGGCACGCGCCGCTTACGAGGAAGCGCTCGACTACTCGAAGCAGCGCGTCCAGGGCGGGCAGCTGATCTGCGAGCATCAACTCGTCCAGAAGCGCCTGTTCGAGATGTTCACCAAGGTTGAGGCATGCCGGGCGCTGTCACGGGCCGTGATGATCTACAACCAAACCTCGACGGCGCCATCACTGGAGCACGCGATCGCGGCCAAGACGTTCTGCACGCAGGCATCGTTCGAGGTCACGAGCGACGCACTCCAGGTATTCGGCGGCAACGGCCTCAGCAAGGAGTACGGAATCGAAAAACTCTTCCGCGACGCACGCGCCTCGTTGATTGAGGACGGCACCAACGATGTCCTGAGCCTCGCGGGTGCGCGCCACATTCTGAATCGCAACGGCGTGACGGGACCTGCGATGGCGCAGTAGCGCCGCGTCAGGATCGCATAGTAATCAACATGGTGCGTCTTCAGGGACCGATCGATCGAGAGAAAGCGGGAATCAACATCGCCCGCGCATGACAAGGAGAATCGAAAATGCCAAACAGAGAACGTGTGACAGTAGCGGGCGTCGGGATGACGCGCTTCGGCAAGTATTCAGATCGCGGCGTCCGCTCGCTGGCCGAAGAAGCGGTGGGCGATGCCCTCAAGGACGCGGGCATCGCGCCGAAGGATATCGAGGCGGTTTTCTTTTCCAATGCGATTGCCGGATTGATCACCGGCCAGGAAATGATCCGTGGACAAGTCGCGCTTCGGAACACCGGAATCCTTGGTGTTCCACTGTTCAACGTGGAAAACGCGTGTGCCTCCGCTTCGTCCGCATTCCATCTCGCGTGGATGGCGATTCAATCGGGACTCTACGACGTCACGCTCGCTGTCGGCGCGGAGAAGATGACCCATCCCGATAAGGGTGTCACCTTCAGGGCGATCGGCACCGCCGTGGATCTGGAGCAATTTCGCGAACTCAAGGCTCGGATGGGCTCCGGCGACGCAAAACCGGAAATCGAGGGTGGAGGCGAAAAGAAATCGTTCTTTATGGATATCTACGCGGCCTCCACGCGCGAATACATGAAGATCAGCGGTGCGACTGCTGACACCTTTGCCGATATCGCTGTGAAGAGTCACGCCTTTGGCGCCCTGAATCCCAAGGCGCAGTTCCACGATCGCGTCACGCGCGAGCAGGTCCTGGCCGCGCGCGAGGTCTCGCCGCCCTTGACCGTATTGATGTGTTCGCCGATCGGAGACGGTGCAGCCGCGGCAGTGCTCATGTCGGAGAAGCATGCGCGCCGATTGGGTATCGCAACGCCGGTCGAGGTGCGCGCCTCAGTAGTCTTTTCGGGGCGCGATCGCGCAGCCGACGAACCCACCGCGCTCGAGCGCGTGGCCAAGCGCGCTTACGAAATCGCCGGCGTCGGGCCGTCAGACATCGACGTGCTCGAGGTCCACGACGCCGCTGCGCCGGCGGAACTCATCTCATGTGAGGAACTTGGACTCTGCGCCCGGGGCGAGGGTCCCAAGTTCCTCGCGAGCGGCGCCATGGATCTCGGCGGAGCCCACGTCGTCAATCCCAGCGGGGGGCTGCTCTCGAAGGGCCATCCGATTGGCGCCACTGGAATCGCACAGATCGTGGAAATCGTCGATCAGCTGCGCGGCCGATGCGGTGCCCGCCAAGTGAATGGCGCGCGCGTAGGACTCACTGAAAACGGCGGCGGCTTTCTGGGACGCGATGCCGCGGCGATGGCGGTTCACATTTTCTCGAAGTAGCAGAAGCGCGATGGAATACCAGAAGAGTTGACGTGGCGCAGGAATGATCTTCCGGAATAGAGATGATGACCGAGCAGACGATCGAAGGGTACCAGTCAGTCAGGACGTGGCGGCGCGATCTAAGCGATCAGTGGGGCGGCGACCCGATTGCCGAAGAGCCCGACAAGCTGCAAGCGCTCGCGCGATTCTGCGAATTCGTGGGCGAGGATCCCGATACGATTATCGGGCGATGCTTTCGGGTTCGGAAGTCAGATGGTGAGCGAATAATCAGCGCAAAATGGCGCGCCCATTACGCCAAAAAGATTCGTGAGTTTCGCGAACACAACCCGGACCAGGAGTCACATCGCCTTGGCGCCAATGTGCTGAGTTTTTTAATCCACAACGGTGTACTGATTCAGGTCTAGGAACCATATGAAAATGAAAAGTAGATCATTTGTGATCCTGGTAGCGATGCTGCTGTTCGGGACGCTCACGTTCCAGGCCTGCTTTTATTCCCGACCTGGTTATTACGGGCCTCCGAGAGGGCCGGTGGTGGTAGGCGATTACGACGAATATCACGTCTGGCATGATCGATCCTGGTGGATCAGTAACCGCCATGAATGGGTTCATCAGCACCACCCGGAATGGGTTCAGCACGAGACGCCCGAAGAGCACCGGGCATATGAGCACCAGCATTAAATCCGATCGCCGCCTGCACGATTGCGGCGACAACGAGACTGACGGCGGCAACCCGAGTCCGAGTTGCATGAGCAACAACCCGCGGGTCATTCAGCTCAAAGGAACCGGGAAATAGAGCAGGCGAAAACGCTCACTCAGCGGACCGCACGCCAGCCCGGTCGATCCGTCTCAATCGACCCGGCCTCGCTCAAGACGATCGGAATTTCCTTGCAGGGTGTAGCGCGGGGTCGACCGTTCGCGGAAAGCAGTAGTGCCCGGCCTCATGATTCCATGCGGTGCTTGTACCCATCATAGGAAATGGCGGCAGGTTGTGTTCTACATCCGAGTCCTTGAGCGCGAAATTCGCACAGAGTTCGAATGACGTTGGCCCGGTCCTTTGATAACCGTATGAGTCGCCACTAACCGGATCCCGTTGCGGAGAATATCCCTCGATATCGTCTTTCAACTGATCGAGCGAAGCTGGGAGCTCGCTCTTGGCCTGCCAGTACTGGACGATTTTCGCTTGCACAGCGTCGAGATCTTGTAGTCGTTGCTGGTCCAGGCGAACGAGGCGAGCACGCATCGGCGGCCCCGCAGCGATAAATCCTCCTATTACCAACGCACCCGCCAACGCAGCCGCGGCGTACGCAAATGCACGCATGGCGGCCGGCAGAGGACCAGGTTCACGGCCAAGCGCGTTGCGGTAAAAGACCAGTACTCCGCCCGCGACGACCAGAACTGCGATAACTTTCAACAGAAATCGCGACGTCAGGTCGCCGCTCATCAGGTAATATAACAGGCAAACCAAATCTCCCAGCGCCAGCAATCCAGCGAGAAAGAGCGTGAGGTAGATGGGGCAGGTGCGTACCCACAATCGCCGTTTCTTCGGGTTCGACGCGAGATCGATTTCGATAGCGCGCCACGCCCACCAATACGCCGGGAAAAATACGATCACCATCGACACGCCATAGCGGATGTTGTCGAGGACGTCGGTTCCGCGGTCGAGAGGATCGGGCAGCGCAAGATCGATGAACTGAAAAAGCAGGGTGATCGCGCCAGAGACACTGATGTATAGAGCGATCACCGCAAGCAAATGGATGAACACGTCCCAAGGCGAACTCTTCGCTGCCTCATCGTTCATATTTGTCCCCTCATCGCAGACCCTGCCGCAGGCCGACCTTCAGCCGGCTTGGTTTCGCTTGAAACCCAACCAACCCCAGAGAGTAATAGCCGCCAGCAGCAAAATCGTGGCCGGCACCGTCCAGGGGTTGCCGCGGGGCGGACGATCCTCCCACGCAATTTGGTCACCCTGTACTGATATCGCTTCGATATCAATCTGAGCGGCTTCGCGGGGCGGCGCCGAAGCCTTGGTCAGGAGAATGCGGCGAAAGCGCACAGTGCCGGGCGATGCGCCCACCATACACCTGATCTGGAGCTCGCGGGGGATCCCGATCTTAAAGTACAAAACTCCGCTGTTCCAATCCGAGGAACTGGTCACCTTGATCGGCAGGCTCAAGGTGTCTCCGCCGGCGGAGATTCCGATCAGCACGTCGCCGTGGGGATCGATGTTCTCCGCACGCAGCTCGCCGGAGAGACGGTACCAACCCGGCGCTAGATCTACAGTCTGACTCCAGACGGCCATATCGGCCTTGGCCCCGGTGATCTGCAACTCGCCGGGAGCATCCTGACGGTGGGACCAGGCAAACGTCTTCGAGTCATGTCGCAGGCTCTGGGCTCGCCAGTAAGCGGGACTATTGAGCGTACCTTCCCGCAACTCGCCGTTGCGCAGAAGATTTTCGTCTGCCGTCCCCGCTCCGGTGCAAAGCAGCAGCGCCACCAGCAGAATGCTCGAGCTTTTCAGGGAGGATTTAAGCTTCACTGAGAAACCGCCCGGTTCAGATCCAATTGGCCAACCCTGGGCCATGCAGCCACATGCGCTGCTGGAAGCCGGCCGGTGACAGCGGCGCGCCGGTCCAGAGCGGAAAGAAATAAACAGACAGGGCGAAGACGGTGGTAACAAACACGATGGAGACGAACATTCCGGCATGGCGCGGGCTGTAATAGCGCAAGCCGAGGTACGCGCCCGCCAGCGCAGCCGCGATCCCCAGACCGTAAGGCGCGCCCGCGCCGAGCACCAACGCCGCTATCACAGGGGTGAGGAGCGCGACCGGCTCCCAGCTGCCTGGTTCGCCACCCGCACATTCCACGACTGTCGAGGCCAATGCGAAAAAACCCAGATACAGCGAGGGCATATAGTAGTAGACAAACTGGTAGCGACTGATGGGAATCCACATTGCGAGGTATCCCGCGTATCCAACCACGACGAAGGCCATTGCTGCGTCACGCCGCGCGATAGCTTTGAGCGCTGCCAGCGGAACCGACACCAGCACCCCCCACCAGATCACGGGGTTGCCAAGCGCCCGTATCGCGAGCACGGGACTGTCGGGGAAAAAGCGGTCGTCTCTCCAATACAGGATGGAGCGAAGCATGAGCGGCCAGCTCCACCACCGGGAAGCATAAGGGTGGCCACTGGTTTGGAGCCATATCTGATAACGAAATTCTTGATGGTAGTAAGCCAACTGATCGCCGACGCCGCGCCACCAGCCGAACCAGTAGTTCGGGATGAAGACCACGAAATAGACTAACGCGCTCAATCCACCCACCAGCGCCAGCGCGCTTGCAAGATCGAGTATGAGCACGGAGCCCTGGGCTTTCGCCGGCGTTTGTGTACGAGGTGACGACCAACTTTCGCTAAGCAGCGCGCCAAACACGAAGGCCATCACCAGCGCAAAAGTGACCGCCGGGATCAGCAGCTTGGAAGCAAGGCCAAGCCCGAGCGCAACCCCCATCAGGGCGAGCGCTCGGCGCTGAATCGATTTGCTGCGGCTCTGCATGAAGGTGAACAGCGCCAGGTACGCGCAGGCTGCGAAAGTGAGATAGAAGATTTCCCAGAGCGCGGTCCGCGAGTCCACGATGAACAGGCCATCACAGATCACGAAGCCCGCTGCCAACCCAGCTGCGATTCGGGATCCGCAGATGCGACGACCGAGCAAGTAAGTTATGCCCACCAGCGCGGTCCCGAACAGCACGCTGGGCAAACGCCAAGCCACCGCGTTAACTCCCAAAACTTTCATGCTCGACGCTACCAGGAGGCTTGAAAGAGGTGGATGAACAGCCTTGAAGGGCAACCCTAAAAGATAGTTACGCGCTTGTTCGACGATGTCCTTCTCGTCGAAGATCAGGACCGGGGGCAGCCAGAAATGCCACAAGCGCGTGGCCAATGCGGCTATTAACAGCGCGCCGATCGCTGCGGAATCGCGGCGCCGCCATCGCGGCGGTGGCGAACTATCGATCATCGACTGTCACAGATCCGGGCTGCTTTCGCTTCCGCCGGTAAGGGGTGCTTGACGATTGTCATCGGCGTCCCGTCTTGCCTTTGCGAGCCCACACACGATCACTCGTTCCCGTTGCCGCCCAATTGGCGCAAGGGGCCGCTGAGTGCGGATTATCCAATGCCCCCTGCGGGATTCAGCCTGAACCTGTTTCAATAAGCTCAGTTCCTCAGCCAATCGACGATTTTCTGGTGAATCCCGACTGGATCTGCCACCTGAAATGCGTGCCCCGCGCCCCCAATCATGTACAACTCGGCCTGCGGGATTCTGCTCTTGATGAGCTTGGCGTTCTCCGGCAGCACCAGCACGTCCTTGTCGCCGTGAACGATCAGCACCGGGCACTTGATCTGCGGCAGCCGATCGTACGCGTTGAACTGCAAGATTCCCGCGATCGCGCGGTCCGCGGTCTCCGCCGGCGTGGATGGCATCATCTTCGCGCCCGCGACCATCATCGCTTTGATCTCGGGATGCTCGGCGGCGAATTCCACCGGCATAAGCGCTGGCAGCAGGATGTCGAACCCCTTTTCGGGGTCGCTCGCCATGATCTTGCTCCCCGTCATTAACCTGTCGAGGATCTCCGGCGCCGCCATCTTCGCGGTTGGCCCTCCCGCCATCGTGCATCCAAGCACGACCTTGGCGACCTGCTCGGGATGCCTGAGCGTGAGCTCCTGCGCGATCATCCCGCCCATCGAGACTCCGAATACTTTTGCTTTTGCGATTCCGAGCGCCCGGATCAGGTTGCTCGCGTCATCGGCCATGCCCTCGACGGTGTAGATACCCTCGGGCTTGTCGCTGAGTCCTGTTCCGCGATTGTCAAAATAGATGCACTTGAAACCGCTGAAGAACGGCAACGACGGAATCCACGCGGCGCCCGACATCCCAAATCCCATGATCAGCAGCAACGGCTCGCCGTCGCCGTAAGTTTCGTAGTTGAGGTTGATGTTACCGGCTTTGATTATTGGCATCGCGAAAAATTTACTCCCAGTGGAAAAATAAAAAAATAAAAAACGGACGCGGCTCTTTACCGAGCTGCGTCCGCCGCCTCGCAATTCTAAGTCTCTGTCAGGCGAGCTTCAAGATGCTCTCGGGATACTGCTCATTCGGATCGACGTCGGGTTCCATCGTGTACACGACCGACTTATCGACCACCAGCTGTCCGTCGTCGCCAACGTAGATCTTGAATCGATCCATCGGGCGCGGCGCCGGCCCTTCGAAGTTGAGTCCGCTGATATAGAAGCCCGTGCCGTGGCACGGACATTTGAACTTCTGCTCGGTATTCAACCATCGCGGCGTGCATCCCAGATGGGTGCATTTGGCGAAGATCGCGTAGAAACCCGCCTTGGTGCGAATGATCCAGGTGCGGAAGTCCTGCTTGTACTTTTCGCTCACTTCGCCAACCACGTAATCGTCCGGCAAGCCGGCCTTGAATTTCGATGGCGGCAGAAAGAGCACGCGCGGAAACGCCGAGCGAATCGCCGCGAGCAGACCGATCAGCGAGAATGCACCGAACCCCGCCCATCCGAGCACGCCCAGAAAATCGCGCCGGCTCCACAATGTGCCCAGCTCGGATTTTTCCTTGTCGCGCTTCGTCCGTTCTTTCGCCTGCTCGCCCTCGCGCCGCTTCTTCAATTCGGCGGGATCGGTCGGAGCCTTCTCTTTGAGTGCAACCGCCATCTAAGTGACGCTACCTCCCGGCAAGGACGGATATAACCCCTGAACGCTCCGCAAGATTACGTCAATGACGATGTTTCACAGCGAGACGCGAAAATTCAGTGAAGCGCCGGCTGACTGCTCGAAGACGCCGCGGATGACGGCGCTGCCTGCTTAACCACGGTCGCATTCGTCGTGACCGGCAACCTGGTTGGAGACCAATCCTGCGGTGTCGTGGACACCGTCGCCGCCTCCATCGTGTTGTCCGGAATGATGGGAATCGGCGGCGGTGGCGTGGTGTCATTGCCGCCCACCGGCCGGAAAACCGGCGCTGCCGGACTGTCGGTGACCAGGTAGTGTACTGGACGCGCCACGAGCCATTCCGCCGCGAAGCCAATGGGATAGAGCAGGTCGGCGAAGATCGCGAGCAGCTGCGAATCCTCGTCGTGATATTCCTTGGGATTCTGTTGATCGGTGTCGTTGTACTGCGCGTGCGAAATTGTGGGCAGCACAACAAAAAGCGCGGCGCAGAAAACAATTGCAACTCGTCGCATGTCATCAACTTTGCGCGATTGCCCGCCATCGTGTCAACACGTCGCGATCGCTTGCCGCCGCGCCCGGCTGCAGACGGGTTCCCGCGCAGGATCGTTCTTGCCTTGGCGCCTCCCCAGGCGCAATTCTAAACGCGATGACGGCATCAGTAATGCGCTCCGTCCGTGCATGCTTGCGGAATCCCGCAGCCGCGGCTGTCATTTTTCAATTCGCCCTCGCGACGATGGCCCACGGCGCGCCCCCGCCGGGTGCGATCACTTTCGTAGGCACTGATTCCAACATCTACTACTGCGATACCAAATGTTCGGAGCCGAAATGCATCACGTGCAAGGCAGCCGCGATTCACGTCCGGCGCGACGACGCGATCGTGCCGGTCGCCGACTCTGTCCTTGACGCGGGCCCCGCCAGCACTACCGAGTACGGATGGCCGACGTTCTCGCCCGACGGCAAGCGCCTGGCATATTCGTCCGAGACTCACAAGCAAGCTGACAATTCGTTCGCGGTATGGGTTTACGATCTCGCGCGGAGCCAGCCGACGCAAATCTTTGCAAGCCGCGCCGAGCGCATCGTGTACCTGGCCTGGCTGCCCGACGCGCAGCATCTTTCATTTCTGCTCGGTGAGCCGCGCGGACTCAGCCTGGTGTTGGCCGAGGTCAAGGAATCGAGGCCGGTTAGAATCGTCACCACCGGGATGCCTTTGTACTTCGATTGGGGCGCGCGGCCCGACGAGGTTGCGTTGCATACGCTCGCCCTGGACTCGGATCGCACCGAACAGGTTTCGCTGATGAGCGTGACGCCCACCAGCCAGAACATCGTCAAGGTGCTCTCGAGCGGACGCACGCCGTTCAAGACGCCGGCCTGGTCGCCTGACGGCAGGCATCTCGCCTACATCGCGAACTACCACGCCGAATCGAACATAGTGGTGGCCGACGCCGACGCCGGTCATCCGCGCTCCGTCGTGAGTTTGCCGGTCGGCGAGAACAGCTTCGTGTGGGCGCCCGACTCGGCGCATCTGGCCTACTCGACGGCGATAATGCCGCAGAATCCCACCTATCACGGGATCAAGCTGGTCGACGTCGCCAGCGCGAATTCGAAATGGTTGACCAAAAGCGACGTCGTCGCATTTTTCTTCGCGCCCGACTCGCGGCATCTCGCGTACATCGGCGTCCCCGAAGAGAAACCGTACTACACTTGGTCTGTCGTCGACGTTAAGACCGGCGCCGAAAAAGCGCTCGGCAACTTTCTCGCGACGCCCGACGAATCGACCGCATACCGTTTCTTCGACCAACTCGCCGTATCGCACACCATCTGGTCGCCCGATTCATCGTCATTTATCTATGCGGGCGTGCGATTGACCGGATCGCCGGAGCAGGCACTGGGATTTGCGCCGCCGCCGATGGCGTATATTGTGCCCATCGACGGCAGCGAGCCCCACGCGGTCTCAAACGCGGTTCTCGCCTTCTTTTCCCCGGCCAGGTAGCGCGTCTATTCCTTGCGGCACACGTAAATTGCCGCCGGCCTGCCGAGCACCGACACGCGGATAATCCGGCTCGGTGCGATCTTGCGGATGTGCTCGAGCTCGCGCATCAGTCGCCACTCCGCCGTCAGCATCACCATCACGCCGCCGCTCTTGAGCACGCGCGTGAACTCCCGGATCCACAGCGGATAGAGTTTTCGATTTTCGCCGTGCGATCCATAGCGCAGTCCCCACGGCAGGTTGGTGACGATTTTATTCACGCTCGCGTCGCCGAGCGGGATTGCACCCGCGTCCCAGTTCTCGAGCTGGATTGGCTTGTAACGTGCGCCGACATTGATCCGCGCCGCCGCGAGCGCCGCATGATCGCGATCGCTGCCCAGCAGCATCGCGTAGCGCCCCAGATGCGCCCGCTCGATCAGAATCGTTCCCGCGCCGCAAAATGGATCGAGCACGACGTCGTCCTCGCACGGCTCCGACAGCCATCCCAGCGCCGCCGCACTCGACGCGCGCAGCGACGCCGGGCGATGCGCCGCCTTGTATTCGCGATGCCGCATCCGCTCGTCGCTGAGCCTCACCGTCAGAAAAAACTCCGCGTCGATCATGGTCGCCCAGAACTCGACGTCCGCGTCCTCTTCTTCCAGCCGCCAGGTGTGATCGCCCCGCTCGAGAATCCCGCGCTCGACCGCGCGTTGAAAATCGACACGCCGAAATTCGTGCTCACCCGCCATCCTGGCGATCACGCGGAACTTGAGCCTGCGGCCCGCGCGCGTCCCCGGCGAGACCTTGACCCGCGCCTGCAGCGCGGCCTCGACCAGCGGCGCTTCGCGCGCCGCGCCGCGAATTTTGTCCAGCGCCGCGCTCTCCGGCCCAACGCCGGCCCGGTAACCGGCCAGCCCGAACAGGTCCTCAGCCGTCCGGATCACGCCCAGTTTATCGGCGGCCGGCGCAAAAAAAATCGCCATCCCGGCGCGATCGGGCGCCACTCGCCGCGCGATCTCGCGGGCACCCTGGATTCGTCCGGCTATTTCCCCAGCCGCGATCCCCTCGAATCCCGGCTGCGTATGCGCGACGTAGAGGTTCGGCCCGAACCGTATCGGATGCGGCTGCGCGCGCTCCGGCGCGGCCTTGCGATCGCGCCCGGCACGTCGATCCGTCTGGCGCGCGTTAATCAACTTTCGGCTCGCGCGCGCTACTTCGAGCGTGACAGGTACTCGCCGGTTTCGGTGTTGATCGTGATCGTGTCGCCCTCGGCGACGAAATGCGGCACCTGGATTGTCATTCCGGTCTCGAGCGTAGCTGGTTTGAGCGTATTGCTCACCGCCGCCGTCTTCATTCCCGGATCGGTCCGCACCACCTTGAGCGCGACCGTTTTCGGAAGCCGGACGTTGAGCGGCGTCGTTTCATAGAACTCGACTTCGACCTCGAGGTTCGGCGTCAGAAATCCCACCACGTCCTCGATTAGCTCCTTCGGAATCGTGATCTGCTCGTAGTTCTCGGTGTTCATGAAATGGAAATCGTCGCCGTCCTGGTAGAGGAACTGCATCTTGTTCTGGCTCAGGATGACCCGCTCGACGCGATCTTCCGAGCGGAAACGGTTCTCGGTTTGCGAGCCGGTCTTCACGTTGCGCAGCTTGGTCTGCACCATCCCGCGCCAGTTGCCCGGCGTGATGTGCGTGATCGTCATGATCCGGTACAGGTCATTGTTGTACTCGACAATCATACCCGGGCGCAGTTGCGTCGCTTGAATCAGCATTGTGTGGACACTCTCGATAAAGAACGATGGTTAAAAGGGACATTCTATGCGAGCCCGCCGCGCGCGGCAAGTTCGCCGCAACCATCGAGCGCGTCGCGCACTAAAACACTAGTGGAAGAGTCTATCGTACCACGGGATATTCGGTGGGTAGGCTCCGTACGGCGGGTACATCGCAGAATTGCGATACTCCGTCATCCCCGCGCCTGCACCTGCCGCATCCACCGACACTTCCACGAAATCGTTGCCGTTGCCGTACGCGCGAATCGTCGCTGTGCTGCCCGCCGGCATCGGAAAAGTCAGGTCGAAGACGCTGTTGCCGCTGGCGCTTATCGCTATCGGCCTGGCCAGCCGGCCATTGACGTAAACGCCGGCGCGCCGCACCCCCCGCCCCGCGATCTGCCCGGCTACTTCCACCATCCCCGGCGCGGACATCACCGCTCCGGTATCGATCACGTTGATCCGCACGTTGGTCAATGCCCCCAGCGACGAGGCGCTGTTTATATGACGCTGCGACGGCGAGAGCGCATCGCCGGGGCGCGCAATCTCGGCCGTGTTGTTACGCACCGCGGGACCCGCCGCCGCCGGCGGACTTTCTGCCAATGGACCCGCCTCGCCCGGCGAGGCCGCCGCACCCGGATCGACTTCGATCAGCTCCTCGCTCCCGCGCATCGCGCCGACTCCCGCCGGGTCCGGCGCAACCATCGCCTGTGCTTCGCGCCCGTAAGAGTCGGTCACGCGAATCGACTGCGTCGGAGAAGGCTGCTCGATCGAGAACTCGAAGTTGAGTCGCTGCTCGCCGGGCACACTGGCGACGTCGATATCTCTGCTCTTCGTGTCGCCGTCGTAAATTCCCGCCGACTTGAGGTCGGTGCCTTCCAGGTAGCCTTTCACTCGCACCGCTCCGGCCTTGAAGACCCGCGATGCGATCGCAATCTTCGGCGCGTCCGGCATCTTTTCCCCGGCCGGCGGCGGCGAGCCCGAAGCATGTGACACAGGCGCGTCGCTCCGCGCGATCGATCCCGATCCCCTCGATGCGGGCACTTGCTTTTCGAGCGCCGCGATCTTTTCCCTGATGAACGTCCACTGCTTCGGATACTGTCCTCCGGCAATCTTCGCGGCGGCTTCTATTTTGTCGCGATCGCTCAGTATTGCCGCCATCGCGATGCTCGCAGCGGCGTTGTCATGCGCGCCCAGAGCGGTCGATAGCGTTTGAGCATCGCCGGCCAGGCTGGCGGCCGGAGCCAGGATCGGACCGGCCTTGGTGGACGCCGACACCGCATTTATTGCATCGAGCATCGCGAACGCATGGTCGCTCAGCTCCAGCGCTTGTGCTTGCACGTCGTCGGCCAGGCAATGCCGCGGCCCGATCCCCATCGCAACGGCAACGAAAACGAAAACGAGCACCGCAATCGTCGTCCACATCCTCCCTGATACGGACCCGATGCGCGCGCCGCTCTTATGCGCAACGAAAACCATCACCCAGCTTGGCCCGTGCGGCTACGGCGATTGCCGGTAGCGCTCTGCCGTTTGCTTTATCTGTCGTGAGAGCTTCAAGAATATATCGCCCTCGTCGTAGATGAAGAGCACCAGAGCGCCGCCGGCGCCGACAATCAAACCGAGGATAAATGCGCCCATAGTTTCGTTCCTCCGGATGCCCCGGATTATATTCAAATTCGCACTCTGAAACCTACCCGTCGTCGCCCAGCTCCACCCGCGCGAACCGGCGCATCGATTCGCTGTCGTAGGTCGCGTCCTCGGCCTGCGGCGCCGACAGGTATCGACCGGCTTGTCTTGTGCAGAGGTTCCCTGGTGTCCTGAGTTAGAGATTCGCAGCATAAGTTTTTGCAGAAATGGAGGAATCGCAAGGCTTTGTTTTTCATCGAACATTCAAACTCAGGACACTAGGGAAAATCCCCTGCGGATGTTCGATTATTTTTCAAATGTGGACGCGATTGGCTTGACAGAGCCATCGGTATTTATGATATGTTGCGCCAACGCCGCCAGAACGTCGGTGAGGGGTACTAACGATTACGCCGCTTTGAGCGAGGCAGTGGAGGAAATTCGACCATGAAGCGTGTACCGGCCTTTGCGCTTTTATTTAAGAGAGTTCTGAGCACAAGCACGATGATTCTGCTGGCCGTGGCCATCGCGACGTTCGCGTGGTCAGGGATGGCGGCGGCAGAGCCCGAAGAGTACGGAGAGGAGTTGCAGAATTATTTCAGCAACGCCAACACCAGTGGCGGACAGGCCTACCTCAATATCACGGCTCCCATCGAGGGAGATCCAACGGCCACAGCCCCCTACGCGGTAGAGGGCGAACTTTGCGCGATGATCTACGTCTTCAATACCGAGCAATCTCTGCAGGCCTGCTGCGGATGCCCGGTGACCGCTGATGGTCTGTTGACCCTCAACATCTCAACCGAAGTGGCGGTGAATGCGGTGACATCGGGCCTCATCCATGACGGCTCGATCCGTATTATATCGACCTTGCCAAATGCCGTTCCAGCTCCATTCGGGGATACGCAGCCCGGATATGCAGGTTGCGACTCCAACACCAGCGTCTGCTGCGATCCAACCGCGGCGGCCACCGGCTTCATACTGAGCCCCGTTAACGAACTGGTGGCTTGGGCAAGTCACATACAGGTTACCCAGATCACCGAAGACGCGTTCCAGGCCGATGTTCCGAGTGCGGCCGAACTCCATGCCGGACTGCCGGAAACGTGCGCCGATATCGTTGCGTTGGGTAGCAGCCAGGGTACGTGCTACTGCGCACTCCCGACCCCGAGCCCGACCCCGACCCCAACGGCAACCGCAACCCCAACCGCAAGCGCGACGGCAACCCCAACCAAGACGGCAACCCCAACCGCCACGGCGACCGCAACCGCCACGGCAACCGCAACCGCGACGGCGACGCCAACCGCAACCGCGACGGCAACCGCTACGGCGACTCCTACGGCGACGCCAACCCCGCTCCCGGGCAGCCCGTCAACTGACGCGTCTGATCCCGGTGGCGCTGCTTCTATAGTAAATAACACTCCACCGGGGACCGCTCTAAACGACCTGTTGGTCGCGATAATCGCGATTGAGACGGCGCCGACTCACGGGAACGCGTCGACCGGCGTAATCACGCCGCCCGCCACCTGGAACCTGCTCTCCCAGAACGCTACGACTTCCGGAACCGATCTCCAGGTCCAGATGTATTGGAAACTTGCTGTGGCCGGCGATGTCGGTGGACTAGGTAATTACACTTGGAACTTCAGCGATACGTTCCGGGCCGCCGCGCAAATGGAGAACTTCGAATATATAGGCGCTACTCCATTCGAAAGCGGCACGGCGAAATGCACAGCCACCGCCACCAGCGCGACGATCTCGGCGCCCAGTCTCACGACGGGCAAGGCCAACGATCTCAACGTTGCAGTTTGGGTAATTGCCGCACATGACGCGATAGCTCCGACCAACCTGTCGTATAACTTCAACTCTGGTGTGGGGCCAACCGGCGTAGGACCGTTACCCGGTTTCGGGACTCTCGCAATGCCGACCAGCGGGACCGTGACTGGCATCCAAACGGCGACCGGATCGCCCACAGCAGCTGACAACCTCGGCTGTCAGTTCGACCTGTCGCCGTTGCCTTGAGGCATGCCGGGTCTCTCTACGCTTAGGTGGGATACTAACGGTCACGCGGCTTTCAGCGAGGCAGGAGAGGGAATTCGACCATGAAGGGTGTACGGGCCTTTACGCTTTTAGGCAAGAGAGTCCTGAGCACAAGCACGATGATTCTGCTGGCCGTGGCCCTCGCGACGTTCGCGTGGTCAGGGATGGCGGCGGCAGAGCCCGAAGAGTTCGGGACGGAGTTGCAGAATTATTTCAGCAACGCCAACACCACTGGCGGACAAGCCTACCTCAATATCACGGCTCCTCTCGAGGGAGATCCAACGGCCACCACCCCCGCCGCGGTAGAGGGCGAAACTTGCGCGATGATCTACGTCTTCAATACCGAGCAATCGATGCAGGCCTGCTGCGGATGCCCGGTGACCGCTGATGGTCTGTTGACCATGAACGTCTCAACCCAAGTGGCGGTGAACGCGGTGACATCGGGCCTCATCCATGACGGCTCGATCCGTATTCTGTCAACCTTGCCAAATGCCTTTCCAGTTCCATTCGGGGATACGCAGCCCGCATATGCAGGTTGCGACTCCAACACCAGCATCTGCTGCGATCCAACCGCGGCGGGCAGCGGCTTCATACTGACCCCCAATAGCGAACTGGTGGCTTGGGCAACTCACATACAGAATACCCAGGTCACCGAAGATGCGTTCCAGGCCGATGTTCCGAATGCGGCGGAACTCCATGACGGACTGCCGGAAACGTGCGCCGATATCGTTGCGTTGGGTAGCACCCAGGGTACATGCGCGTGCGTCCCTCCGCCCCCGACCGCGACCGCGACCCCGACTGCAACCGCGTCGCCAACCGCGACCGCAACCGCAACCGCAACCGCGACCGCGACCGCAACCGCGACTGCAACCGCGACTGCAACGAAGACCGCAACCGCGACCGCAACCCCGACCGCGACGGCAACCGCGACTGCAACCGCAACCGCGACGGCAACCGCAACCGCGACGGCAACCGCAACCGCGACTGCAACGAAGACGGCAACCGCGACGGCAACCCCGACCGCGACCGCCACCGCCACGGCAACCGCAACCGCGACCGCGACGCCAACTGCAACCGCGACGGCGACCCCAACCGCGACGGCGACCGCAACCGCCACGGCAACCGCAACCCCGACCGCAACGGCGACCGCGACCGCCACGGCAACCGCAACCCCGACCGCAACGGCGACCGCGACGGCGACCGCAACCGCAACCGCTACGGCGACTCCTACGGCGACTCCGACGCCGCTCCCGGGCAGCCCGTCAACTGACGCGACTGATCCCGGTGGCGCTGCTTCTATAGTCAATAACACTCCACCGGGGACCGCTCTAAACGACCTGTTGGTCGCGATAATCGCGATTGAGACGGCGCCGACTCACGGGAACGCGTCGACCGGCGTGATCACGGCGCCTGCCACCTGGAACCTGCTCTCCCAGAACACTTCGACTTCCGGAACCGATCTTCAGGTCCAGATATATTGGAAACTTGCTGTGGCCGGCGATGTCGGTGGACTAGGTAATTACACTTGGGACTTCAGCGATACGTTCCGGGCCGCCGCGCAAATGGAGAACTTCGAATATATAGGCGCTACTCCATTCGAAAGCACCACGGCGAATTGCACCGCCACGGCCACCAGCGCGACGATCTCGGCACCCGGTTTCACGACGGGCAAGGCCAACGATCTCAACGTTGCAGTTTGGGTAATTGCCGCACATGACGCGTTAGCTCCGACCAACGTGTCGTATAACTTCAACTCTGGTGTGGGGCCAACCGGCGTAGGACCGTTACCCGGTTTCGGGACTCTCGCAATACCGGATATCGGGACCGTGACTGGCACCCAAACGGCGACCGGATCGCCCACAGCAGCTGACAACATCGGCTGTCAGTTCGACCTGTCGCCGTTGCCCTGAGGCATGCCGGGTCCCTGCAAGACCGCAACTTGAACTAGTCAGTCAGGACGTGCCCGTGAGACAGCGAGTCTCACGGGCACGGCTGCCTTTTCCGCTGTTTCGTCGACAGCGCGGCGTCGCGCAGCAGCACGAGGGCTCCGCGCAGCGGGCGAAGGTGAGAATGGCGGCTTGGCACCGATTGGATTGCAGCGACCTCGCAAGCCCCTCTTCGAGCGGGTAACCGCGTTTCAGGTCGGCTTGGGGATGACCTATTTCAGCCTGACCCCCGGCGGATTTGGCGTGCTATGCGTACGGTATGGACAACCGTCAGGATGCGCCATACTCGCCGGGCTCGCCCGAAATCGGCCGCCCCCCGCTTCCGGCTGAAATAATTTTTGACGGAACGAAACTATCCATGGTGGTGGAGCTGTCCTAAAACCACCACGGGTGGTATAAATTGCCCTTCCAGCTCTATTCGATCAGTCAGAATCGCGCGCCCGCCGCGAAGGTCAGACTCCGTTATGGGGTAATGCCTGCGGCGACGCTGGCCTTGGATGTGTCGAGCGCGCTTGACGAGGCGGCGAAGCCGGCGCCGCCGGCCGCAGGTGCTGCGGAGACTTTGCCGGCGCCGGGATCGAGCGGGGCGGCAGGCCCGGTGGTAACGAATCGTGCGGACGCCGGCGAGTAGGGCGGGGCGCTGGTCATGGCCGCCGAAGTCGCAGTCGAGTAGCCGGTGGTGG
>Ga0208937_1000190_pt1 | contig 57923 bp, 62 predicted proteins | sample June2015DPH_11_5_FD_184705 | JGI IMG/M metagenome (GOLD analysis project Ga0208937, IMG submission 184705) | Peatland microbial communities from SPRUCE experiment site at the Marcell Experimental Forest, Minnesota, USA - June2015DPH_11_40... | ecosystem: Environmental > Terrestrial > Soil >... | reverse complement strand
CACGCTCGGCGCGAAAGGTCTATTGGGCGCTGGTCGCCGGCGTTCCCAAAGTGCAGCAAGGCCGCATCTCGACCTATCTCGTTAAGGAAGAGCGCGAAGACGAGTCGCTGATGCGCATTGCGCGCCATGGCGAGAAGGGCGCCAGCCATGCGGTGACCTACTACGCGGTGGTGGAAACGTCAGGACCGCTGCTCGCCTGGCTTTCGCTCAAGCCGGTCACCGGCCGCACCCATCAATTGCGCGCGCACATGGCGCATATCGGCCATCCGATCGTCGGCGACCCGAAATATTTTTCGCGCGAGAATTGGCAGCTGCCCGGCGGCATGCAGAGCAAGCTGCATCTCTTGGCGCGCCGCATCGTCGTGCCGCATCCGCGCGGCGGGGTGATCGACGTCACCGCGCCGCTGCCGCCGCACATGCAGCAGTCGTGGAATCTGCTCGGCCTCGACGCCAAGCGCTACGATCCGATCGTCGAGGCCCCGGAGGAATGACGATAATCACCGCAAACTCGCGTTGATCTTGTCCAGCGCCGCCGAGCCGGGGCACAGCTCGTTCTCGCCGAGCGCGTTGAGCGGCGCGTCGACGGTATTGAGATGGCCGTGCAAATCGTCGGTCTCGGGCGCGACGTACAGCAGCCCGGTAACGATCTGCCCCTTAGCGGCGTGAAGCTGCTGGAAGGTCATGGCGCCGAGCCGGTCGTGCACGTCGTAATCGGCGTCGAGCTTGCGCAACGCCAGCGTCGAGCCGTCGTGCTGCTCGACCAGTTCGACGCTGCCCGGAGCGTAATCGACCTTGATTGGCGCGCGGCCGGAAATGAAATCGAGCCGGTTGACGGCGTCGTTGTGCTCGCGCACGTAATCGAAGCTCTTGGTCGAGCCGGCGTGATTGTTAAAGGCAACGCACGGCGAGATCACGTCGATGAAAGCGGCGCCGCGATGTTCGATGGCGGCCTTGATCAGCGGCGTTAATTGCGCCTTGTCGCCGGAGAACGAGCGGGCGACGAAAGTGGCGCCGACTTGCAGCGCGATGCCGACCAGGTCGATGGCGTTGTCGGTGTTGACCACGCCGCGCTTCGATTTTGAGCCAGGATCGGCGGTGGCGGAGAACTGGCCCTTGGTCAAGCCGTAGACGCCGTTGTTCTCGACGATATAGGTCATGTTGACGCCGCGGCGGATGGCGTGGGCGAACTGACCGAACCCGATCGAGGCCGAGTCGCCGTCGCCGGAGACGCCGAGATAGATCAGATCGCGGTTGGCGAGATTGGCGCCGGTCAGCACCGACGGCATGCGGCCGTGCACGGAATTAAAGCCATGCGAATTGCCGAGAAAGTAGGTCGGCGTCTTCGACGAACAGCCGATGCCGGAGAGCTTCGCCACCCGATGCGGCGCGATCGCCAGCTCGAAGCAGGCCTCGATGATCGCCGCCGAGATCGAGTCGTGGCCGCAGCCGGCGCACAGCGTCGACACCGCGCCCTCGTAGTCCCGGTGGGTGAAGCCGAGATCGTTCTTCGGCAGTTCGGGGTGATGGAATTTCGGCTTGACGACGTAGGTCATGACACAACCTTGCCCCTGCGCAGCGGCGTGACTTTGAGCGCATCGATGTGGTCGGCGATGGCGCGGGCGATGAAGCGCGCAGTGATCGGCGTGCCGTCGTAATGCAGGATCGGTACCAACCGCACCGGATCGATGCTGCATTCGTTGACGATCAGCGAGCGCAATTGCGCGTCGCGGTTCTGCTCCACCACGAAGACGAAATCGTGCTCGCCGATGAAGCTGGTGACGCTCGAATGGAACGGGAAGGCGCGCACCCGCAACCGGTCGAGCGTGTGGCCGTCGGCTTCGAGAAACTCGGTCGCTTCGTCCATCGCCGGCGAGGTCGAGCCGAAATAGATGACGCCGTATTTGGTAGGCTTGTCCGCGTTGGCCTGTAGCGGACGCGGCACCAAATCTCGCGCGGTCTCGAACTTGCGCAGGAGCCGCTGCATGTTGTCGGCGTAGGCCGGGCCCTCCTCGGTATAGCGGGCGTAGCGGTCGCGCGAGGTGCCGCGGGTGAAGAACGATCCCTTGGTCGGATGCGTGCCGGGATAGGTGCGGAAGGGGATGCCGTCGCCGTCGACGTCGAGATAGCGGCCGAAATCGGCGCCGGCTTCGAGCGCCGTTGCCGTCATGATCTTGCCGCGGTCGTATTTGCGCGCATCGTCCCAGGCTAGCGGGCGGCTTAAGCGATGATTCATGCCGATGTCGAGATCGAGCATGACGAAGATCGGCGTTTGCAGGCGGTCGGCGAGGTCGAAGGCGTCGGCGGCGAATTCGAAAGCTTCCGCCGGATCCTCGGGGAACAGCAGGATGTGCTTGGTGTCGCCGTGGGAAGCGTAGGCGCAGGACAGGATGTCGGTCTGCTGGGTGCGCGTCGGCATGCCGGTCGAGGGGCCGGCCCGCTGCACATCGAAGATCACGGCGGGAATTTCGGCAAAGTAAGCGAGGCCGAGAAATTCCTGCATCAGCGAAATTCCGGGTCCCGAGGTCGCGGTGAAGGCGCGGGCGCCGTTCCAGGAAGCGCCGATGACAATGCCGATCGAGGCAAGTTCGTCCTCGGCCTGGATGATCGCGAACTTGTTTTTTTTCGTTTCCGAATCCACGCGCAGGCGGCTGCAATGGCGGGTGAATGCTTCGGCGAGCGAAGACGACGGCGTGATGGGATACCAGGCGCACACCGTGGCGCCGCCATAGACCGCGCCCAAGGCCGCGGCGGAATTGCCTTCGATGAAGATGCGGTCGCCGACCGCGTCGGCGCGCTTCAAGCGCAAGCCGACCGGGTGCTCGACATTCATCGTCACCCAGTCGCGGCCGAGATGCAGCGCGTGCTTGTTGGCGTCGAACAGCTTCTCCTTGCCCTTGAACTGCTCGGCGATGAGCTTCTCCATTTCGCCGACATCCATGTCGAGCAGCGCCGACAGCGCGCCGACATAGACGATGTTCTTGAACAATTGGCGCTGGCGCGGGTCGCTGTATTCGCGATTGCAGATGGCGGTGAGCGGCACGCCGATGACGGTGATGTCGTCGCGGAATTTCGACTTCGGCATCGCCTTGGTCGAATCGTAGAGCAGATAGCCGCCCGGCTCGATGCCGGCCACGTCGTTGTCCCAGGTCTGCGGGTTCATCGCCACCATTAGGTCGGTGCCGCCGCGGGCGCCGAGATGGCCGGCCTCCGAAATGCGCACCTCGTACCAGGTCGGCAAGCCCTGGATGTTGGAGGGGAAAATGTTGCGCGGCGCCACCGGAACGCCCATGCGCAGCACCGAACGGGCGAACAGCTCGTTTGCGCTCGCCGAGCCGGAACCGTTGACGTTGGCAAATCGGACGACGAAGTCGTTTACGCTTTGGATCGGCATGCTTGCTCTGCGTGAGTCATATCGATGAGGTATTTCTGCATGTCCCAGGCGCCGGTGGGACAACGCTCGGCGCACAGCCCGCAGTGCAGGCAGACGTCCTCGTCCTTGACCATGACGCGGCCGGTTTTCAGGTCGTCGGCGACGTAGAGGTCCTGGGCGCGGTCCTTGGCCGGCGCCTTGAGCCGCGTGCGCAGGTCGGCTTCCTCGCCGTTGAACGTGAAAGTGATGCAGTCCATCGGGCAGATATCGACGCAGGCGTCGCATTCGATGCAGAGCTGGCCGGTGAACACGGTCTGCACGTCGCAATTGAGGCAGCGGTCGGCCTCCTTCAGGGCCAGCTCGACGTCATAGCCGAGCTCGACCTCGGCCTTGATGTCGCGCAACGCCACGACCTTCTCGCGAAGCGGCACCCGGTAGCGCCGGTCGGGCGTGATCTCGTTGTCGTAGCTCCACTCGTGGATGCCCATCTTCTGGCTGGTGATCGTCATCTGCGGTGGCGGCCGGACGTTGATGTCCTCGCCGCGGCAGAACCTGTCGATCGAGATCGCCGCCTCGTGGCCGTGCGCCACCGCCCAGATGATGTTCTTCGGCCCGAATGCGGCGTCGCCGCCGAAGAACACTTTGGGATGCGTGGCGGCCATGGTCCTGACGTCGACCTTCGGCATGTTCCACTTGTCGAATTCGATGCCGCAATCGCGTTCGATCCAGGGAAAGGCGTTCTCCTGGCCGACGGCGACCAGAACGTCATCACAGGCAAAGTGCTGGTCCGGCTCGCCGGTCGGCACGAGATCGCGGTGGCCCTTGGCGTCGCGCACCGCCTTGACCTTCTGGAAAGTGACGCCGGTCAGCTTGCCGTCCTCGTGGGTGAACTCCTTCGGCACCAGATAATTGAAGATTGGAATGTCCTCGTGCATGGCGTCCTCCTTTTCCCAGGGGGACGCCTTCATTTCCTCGAAGCCGGAGCGCACGACGACCTTGACGTCCTCGCCGCCGAGCCGGCGCGAGGAGCGGCAGCAATCCATGGCGGTGTTGCCGCCGCCGAGCACGATGACACGCTTACCGATGCGGTCGATGTGCCCGAAGGAGACGTTGGAGAGCCAGTCGATGCCGATATGGATGTTCTTTGCTGCTTCCTTACGGCCGGGAATGTCGAGGTCGCGGCCGCGCGGCGCGCCGCAGCCGACGAAAATCGCGTCAAACCCTTCGGCCAGCAGCTCCTTCATGCTGTCGATGCGCTTGCCGCCGACAAAGGCGATGCCGAGATCGAGAATGTAGTTGCATTCCTCGTCGATCACGCTTTCCGGCAGGCGGAATTTCGGAATCTGCGTGCGCATCATGCCGCCGGCCGCCGGGTCCTGGTCGAACACGACGCAGTCGTAACCCATCGGCGCGAGGTTGCGCGCCACCGTGAGCGAGGCGGGGCCGCCGCCGACCAGCGCGATGCGCTTGCCGTTCTTGGTGGCGGCCGGCTTGGGCAAGCGGGCGCGGATGTCGTCTTTGTAGTCGGCGGCGACGCGCTTTAGTCGGCAGATCGCGACGGGGTCCTTCTCGACCCGGCCGCGCCGGCAGGCGGGCTCGCACGGTCGGTCGCAGGTGCGTCCCAAAATGCCAGGAAACACGTTCGATTCCCAGTTGACCATATAGGCATCGCTGTAGCGGCCAGCGGCGATCAACCGGATGTATTCAGGGACCGGCGTGTGCGCCGGACAGGCCCACTGACAATCCACCACCTTGTGGAAGTAGTCCGGAACCGAAATGTCGGTAAGTTTCATCTAGTCCTCTTGCCCGCAGCGCCCGCCTTTTCCTCGGCGGTCATTGAAGCCGCTGCGCGGATCGGCACGCCCTCAGACCCGTGGTTCCTCGCCGAATCCGGCGCGGATACTAGTCGAGGGAGGTGCGGATTTCCACCGTTTGTGCTTGTTATAACAAGCTTCTACTGCTGGCGGTCCTTAACGAAAGCGCGATTGCATGCGTCACCGGCGCACAGTCGCTGCCCGCTGGCCGCGACGCCGTGTGCTTGATCTAAATCATTGAATATGTTGGCTATTTTATGTCACTTCGCAGTTGCGGCAAGGCGGCGCGGCGGGACATGATGGAGACGGTGAAGTTCTCATCTATGGTCTAAGGTCTATGCGCGACAACTTCGAGAAATCTTCGCCGGAGAATGCCGTCGAGGCGGTGCGCCGCGCCACGCGGCCGGTCCTGCGGCGCCGCTTCTACAGCCAAGCCGGCACAGCGCCGGCTGGCGAGGGCTTTGCCGTGCGGCTCGACGACAAGCCGGTGTGCACGCCGGCCGGCCGCATCCTTGCCGCGCCGACGCTCGCCTTGGCCGAGGCGATCGCAGCGGAATGGGACGCGCAGCGCGACGTCATCGATCCGGCGAAAATGCCGCTGACGCGCTTGGCCAATGTCATCATCGACGGCGTCAGCGATCGGCCCGGACCGGTCGCCGCCGAGATCCGAAAATATCTCGCCACCGATCTTGTTTGCTATCGCGCGGCGGCGCCGCAAGGACTGGTCGAACGCCAGGCGCGCCATTGGGATCCGATCGTGGCCTGGGCGCGCGTCGCGCTCGGCGCGCCTTTCAATTTAGGCGAGGGGGTCATCCACGTCGTCCAGCCCGAGCCCGCGCTCGCCGCGGCCGGCGCCGCCATCCCGAGGGATTCTTGGCTGCTCGGCGCCGTGCACACGGTGACCACGCTCACCGGCTCGGCGCTGGTTGCGCTCGCGCTGTCGCGCGACCGGCTCACCGCGGAGGAGGCCTGGCAGGCCGCGCATGTCGATGAGGACTGGAACATGGCGCAATGGGGCCCCGACGAGATTGCGCTCGAACGCCGTGCCTTCCGTTTCGCGGAGTATCAGGCGGCGGTGAGGGTGCTGAGGTCATTGTAGTCGGCACCGAGCGACCCGCCTTCGCTCACTTTGCGGGCTGCTGCAATGGCGGCGTCGTCGCGCAAACGGCGCAGATCGGCCCACTCTTGACGAAGGATTCGCATCCGAGCGCTACCGCCGGACCGGCTGCGTGCCCGTCAATGAGCACCCGAATGAACGCTTCCGGTCGCAATGACGAACGCGGACGGCGTCGGTAATGTTCATCCTCGAGCTTGGGAATCGGCGCGAGGCGCCGATCCATCGCTAAGGAGGCTGTCGTCCCCGGCGAACAAAGCCTCCAGCAGCTTTCGTTCCCGACCTACGATCAGGTTCAAAAATTCGCCGGCGCCGCCCATCGTGCGAAACGCGTCGTAGCCCTGTTGCAAAAACTCGTGCAGTTCGCCCAAGCCGGCAAACCGCGCCGGCCGACGCATCATTGACAGCGCGGTCCCGATCAACGGCTGATGCACCAATCGGTCAAGCGAGTGGCCGAGATCTTCGATGAGATCGATCTGGCGCTCACGGTCGTTGCGGCGGTCGACCTTGCGGTAGGCGCGGCCATACGCGGCCGCTGTCAAGTTCGGCCCGAGTGCCGCGGCCATGGCTAGGTCGAGCTCTTCGGACAGGGCTTCAAGTTCGATGGCGTCCGCGACCGTCTCAAGCCCCGCCGTTGGCAGCAACCGCTTGGTTGTGGGCACGACCCGTCTGACGTCAGCGTCGAGTCTGGTCAGATCCTTCGAGCCGTACAGATCGGTCAGAAAGAATGTGGCGGCGGGGCCCATGCTTGGGCTCGCCAGAAGGTCGGCATGGGTGCGGGCTAGTCTCACCGCCTGCCAAGCGCGCAGCCGCTGGCGGGCGGCCTCAAGGTCGGGGTCGGCTTTGGCGCTTTCCCGCAGATGCGCGGCGAGGTCGAGCTGTTTCGTCAATCGCTCGACGACGTCCTGTTGGTCATTCATGGCAATACCAAGCACCACTTCGTTTGGTGCTATGTTGATCTAGCGCAATTGTTGCGCGGCAAACGGCAGCACAATCAGCCGAGACGCTGATCAGGACGATGACGATGGCGCGTAACGAACTCATGGACCCGGTCGATACCACTTGGCTGCGCATGGATCGGCCGGCCAATCTGATGATTATCATCGGCGTCTTGATGCTTGCTGCCCCCGCCGACATTGGGCGCATTGAAACCACCCTTGCCAAACGGATGCTCACGTTCCGCCGCTTCCGGCAGCGGGTCGAGTCGCGTCCAACCGGAATGTGGTGGTGCGACGATCCGCATTTCGACATCGCGCGTCACATCAAGCGCGTTCGGCTTTCGCGCCCCGGCGGCAAGGCCGATCTCGAGCGCTATGTTGCGGAACTCGCCTCGCGGCCGCTTGACCGTGCGCATCCGCTGTGGGAATTCCAAATCGTCGAGGACTACGAGCAAGGCGCTGCGATCGTCGCGCGCATCCATCATGCGATCGCGGATGGCATTGCCCTTGTCGATGTCATGCTCTCGCTCACTGACGATCGGCCCAACGCGCCGCTGATGCGGCCGCCGCGCAGAGCGGGCGGTGAAGGCGGTCTCGGCTTGAATTTGCGGGAGCTGTTGGGGCCCGCAGGCGAGATCATCGGAGCGGGCCTGCGGCTCACCAATGAGGCTTGGCACAGCGCGATCGATCTCGCCACCCATCCCACGCGGGCAGCCGACTATCTGCGCGACGGCTCCGGGATCGCGAGCGAACTGGCCTATCTGCTGTTCATGCCGATGGACACGCCGACTCGTTTCAAGGGCACGCCGCTGGGAGACAAGCGCGTGGCCTGGTCCGAGCCGATCCCGCTTCCCGAGGTGAAGGCGGTGAGCCGGGCCCTCGGTTGCTCGGTCAACGACATGCTGCTCTCCGCCGTCGCCGGCGCGCTTAAAGGTTATCTGGAGGAGAAGGGCGATCCGACCAAGGGCGTCGAAGTGCGCGCCTTGGTGCCTATCAATCTTCGCCCGATGACGGCCAACCCCACGCTGGGGAATCGTTTCGGTGTGGTCGCCATCGAGCTGCCGGTCGGATTCGAAAACCCGCTGGAACGGCTGTTCGAGGTGCGGCGACGCATGGAGGTGCTTAAAAAATCCTACGAACCGGTAACGACCCTGGGGCTCTTTGCAGCGCTCGGCTACGCGCCCAAGCTGGTCCAGGACAAATTGTTCGATCTGCTGCTCAGCCGAGCCACCGCGGTGATGACCAACGTGCCCGGCCCGCAAAACCCGCTGTATCTCGCCGGCTCCGAATTGAAGCAAATCATCTTCTGGGTGCCTCAATCGGGCAATATCGGTATGGGCTTGTCGATTCTGTCCTTCAACGGCAGGGTCCATTTCGGGCTAATAACCGACGCGGCTCTGGTGCCTGATCCGCAGTCCATCATGGCGCGCATCCGGCCGGAATTCGAGCGCCTGCTCTATTTCGTGCTGATGCAGGGATAGGCGCAGTCAATCCGCAAGCTCGGATTTTGCCAGCTCGGCGTCGAGCCGCTCCATCGCATCGGCGGGCGCACAGGCGGCTGCTTCCTGATAGAGGCGAGTGGCCTGCGGAAGTTTTGCCTCGCCGAACATCATGACAAGACCGTTGGCATATTCGATGCGCGCGATTGCCGAATGCGGATTGAGCTTGAGCGCAGCCTCGAAATGTTTCACGCCAGCCTCACGGCTCGCCCCATAGGTCAAGCCGCCGAGCATGGCGCCGACCTTGTTGATTACCTCGGCGTGATAGGTGCCCATGGCGATATGGGCATCGGCATGGCGCGGCTCGAGCGCAATTGTTTGCTCCAGGGCATGCTTGACCTTACCCCCGAGACCCTCCGCCAACGCCTTGATGACCGAAATCCCTTGACTGTAGCGGCCCAGCGCCTGGGCATGAAAGTACCAGGCATTGGCCAGCGTCCCGGCGCATTCGGTCAATCGCTCGGCGCGGCCCGCCGATTGAAGAAACAGATCGAGTTTGGCTTTTTCGCCCTTTTCCAGGTAGGTGGCGTAGATGTTTGTGGCCTTGTTGGCGACATTGCAACCGATCAAGCCGATGGCAAGACCGAGCTCCACGGCTTCGGCAAAATCGCCGCGATGATAGGCGCGCCACGCATCCTGAAGCGTTACCGCAGCCGCATCGATCGACTGGTTTGACACTGCGAGGCGCGGATGGCGCGCGATTAGCTGCTTCAGGCCTGCCGCGTCGAGATACGGTTCGCAATCGCCTCGATGCAGACGCGACCAGTGCGTTTTGAGAGCAGCACCGGCATATGCATAACCGGCATCCGCATAGGGAAAGACCTTCCACCGTGCTTTGGCCATCTGGCGTAATCCTTCGAGCCGATGTGGGCCTAAAGTCTCAGTTGCTGTGCTCGATTCTTACTACCGCGCTCGTCGACCCGCGCTTTGTCCGGCTAACCGAGGTCCGTCGCGATGTGGCCATCAACGCCTCGAGACGGTCTAGAGTCGCCTCAAGATCGCCCGTGGTCCGGCCGAGATCTCCTGTGCTGCGGCGCCGAGCCCGTCCGTGCGGCAAGAGCGTGCGACGAGTGTCGGCGAGAACGTCCTCGTTGACAGTGATGCCGTGGCGGGCCAGCACCGGGCGCAGCTCGTCAAGCCGACGCCGCAGATCGGCGCGCGTCTTCTGGTAAGCGTGCTCGCACAACCGCCGGCGGGCTGCATAGCTGAACGCATTGGTGAAGAACATTTCAACATCGCCGCGATCGGGCTCGAACAGCACGACGTCGGCGTCGGGATATTCCGTGCGATAGCGGCCCATCCCGACTTGCATCCGCGAATGGATGAGCGTTCGCAGTGCCTGCGACATGATCGCCGGAAGCCCGCTTCCGCCGATCGAGGGATGCTTCACGTGGCCGTGGCGGGTCGCCTCGCGGGCATCGAACGGCACCAGCGGATTGACGCACAGCACCAGCTTGGCGCCGGCACTGAGAGCGAGTGAGGCGTGCAACGTTTTGGTCAGCACCCCATCGACGTAAAGCCGCCGGCCGACCTCGACGGGGGGAAACAGGCCGGGCAGCGCGGCGCTCGCCGCAACGGCGCGCGCTATGGGCACGTGTTCCCAGCCGGGAGAGCCGAACGCCACCGCCGCGCCGGTGTCCAGATCGGTTGCGACCAGAAACAGCTTGTGCGGCAGCATGCGGAAGTCGTTGGTCCGCGGTGGCGTCAGGAACAGCCTAGTGAGGTAGTTGGCGATGCCCGTATTGTCGAACAGACCGGTCGGCAGCGCTCGGGCGAGGCGCCCAAAAGATTCGAAGAACCCACGCGATCCCGGGTCTTCCAGATATTGCCGCGCGGCGGAGGCTAAGAGCTGCGGCACTGCCGCGAGCCGGTTGGCATATTCGCCGAGCGCCGGACGCAAGAGCAGGCCGGGCTCGAACGGATCGTCGGCCGCGCCGCTCTCGATGAACATCGCGTGCATCTCGAGCGCCGTAATGCCGTTTACCAGCCCGGCCGCGATGAAGCTGCCGGAGCTGACGCCGACATAGAGGTCGCAGTCCGTCAGATTGAGCCCGTCAAGCGCCTCACCAAGCGCGACGAGGGCGCCGATCTCGTAGATGGCACCCAGCGGCCCGCCACCCGCGAGCGCCAGCGCTCGGCACGGATGCGTCACGTTCTCTCTCCTTCAGAGATCGGTAACGGCCGATAGCAGAACCACCGTCGCACCGTTAGTCAATGCAACGCCAGCGCGTCGTACGGCCGCCGTTGGCATAGCCGCGGCCGGAGCTTCCGATCAAGAATTCGTAGCCACGCTAGTGTTCGGAATGCCGTGACTGCTCTTTCGTCGCCGAAAGCTTTTTGGTCACCGCCGTCAATTCGGCCACCCGATGCGAGAGCGTGTCAATGTCCTTCTTGGTTGGTACGTTCAGCATGTGGAGCGCCCGAGCGACGCGGTCCTCGAACACGTGCTCCAACTGATCCCATGACTTGGAGGCCGAGGCCTTCACTTCCGCCAGCGCATCGTCGGCGGACTTCTTGGCCTGCTTCTGAACGGCCTCGCCTTCCTTCACCAGCGTCTCGAAGAACTTGCCGCCCTCCTTTTGAGCCTTTGCGAAGGCGCCGAGACCGGCCAGCCAGATCTGAGTGGCAGAGTCGCGGATCGCAGTCACTAACTGTTGGCTCTTGTCGCCCCCCTGAGCGAGCGCGCTTAATTTCTTTGGCATAATACATCTCCGTCTCTGGTTGCGATTGTCCGGTGTCCCCCGGCGGTCACGACTATCGCCCAGTGGCGGCTCGCTTGCGTTGATCAAGATCAAAGCGGCACGTGCGCTAGTGATTAGCATGAAGTCGTATGATGTCAGGGACTTCGTCCTACGCCGTTAAATATAGCCTACCGAGCAGGCGTGGTCGCGATGCGGGACGCCGAACATGATGTATTTTGTCACCGGGGCGTCGGGTTTTATCGGCAAACGCTTGGTGCGTGCGCTGCTTCAAAGGCCCGACGCCCGGGTCTATTTTCTGATCCGGGACCCATCACCCGAGCGCATGGCTACGTTGCGGGAATTCTGGGGAGCCGATGAAAGTCGTGCGATTGCCGTCAAGGGCGATCTCACAAGCGCCGGACTGGGGCTGAGCGACGATACTGTGGCGGCGCTGACCGACAGGGTCGATCATCTCTTTCATCTCGGGGCAGTCTATTCGCTTGAAGCCGATCCTGAGACGGAGATGACCACGAACGTCGAGGGCACGCGCAACACGATACGCTTCGCCGAGGCGATCCGAGCCAGGCGGTTCCACCATGTCAGTTCGATCGCCGCAGCCGGCCTCTATGATGGCGTGTTCCGGGAAGACATGTTCGCGGAGGCGGAAAACCTCGATCACCCCTATTTCGCCAGCAAACATCTGTCGGAAAAAGCCGTGCGCGACGAGTGCCGGGTGCCCTGGCGAATCTACCGGCCGGGCATCGTCGTCGGGGACAGCAGCACTGGCGAGATGGATAAGATCGACGGCCCGTATTACGTCTTCAAGCTCATACAGAAGCTGCGCAAAACGTTGCCCTCCTGGATGCCAAGCATCGGTCTCGAGGGCGGCCGGATCAATCTTGTACCGGTGGACTTTGTGGTCGCCGCTCTCGACCACCTGGCTCATGTCGATGGCGAGGACGGTCGCTGCTTCCACTTGACTGACCCAAATCCGCGGCGCGTGGGCGATATTGTCAACATCTTCGCCCGTGCGGCGCATGCGCCTGAGATGACCATACGGATCAATGCCGCGCTCCTCGGGCTGATTCCGCGCGCTCTGCTCGACGGCCTCATGGCCCTCACCCCGGCTCGCCGCATCCGCAAGGCGATCATGAAGGATCTCGGATTGCCGGACGGTATTCTGAGCTTCATCAACTATCCGACGCGCTTCGACAGCCGCGACGCGGAACGGCTGCTCCGGCCCGCCGGAATCATAGTGCCGCGGTTCGAGGATTATGCCTGGCGACTGTGGGATTACTGGGAGCGCCATCTCGATCCCGACTTGTTCGTCGATCGCTCGCTTCGGGGCCGTGTCGCAGGACGGGTCGTTCTCGTCACGGGCGGGTCGTCCGGTATTGGCAAGGCGGCTGCGCTAAAGCTCGCTGGTGCCGGAGCGGTGACGATCATCGCCGCGCGGGGCCCTGAAAAGCTCGAGGCTGCGCGGCAGGAGGCGGCAGCGCGCGGACTGCCGCTGGTCATCTGCCAGGCCGATATCACCGATGCATGTCAATGCGACGCCCTTATCAAAAAACTCAATGAGGAACACGGCGGGGTCGATATCCTGATCAACAATGCAGGCCGGTCGATCCGACGAGCAATCGAGAACTCCTACGACCGGATGCATGATTTCGAGCGCACCATGCAGCTCAACTATTTTGGAGCGCTGCGCGTCACCATGGGTGTGTTGCCGGGAATGGTGAAGAAGCGAAGTGGCCATGTCATCAACATCTCGTCGATCGGTGTGCTGACTAATGCGCCGCGGTTTTCCGCCTATGTGGCCTCGAAGGCCGCGCTCGAAGCCTGGACGCGATGCGCCGCGTCCGAGTTCCTCGATCGAGGGGTCGAGTTCACTACGATCAATATGCCATTGGTTCGTACTTCGATGATCGCCCCGACGAAGTTTTACGAACGGGTGCCGGCAATCACCGCCGAGGAGGCTGCAGATTTGATCGTGGAGGCGATCATCCGCAGGCCGACGCGGATCGCGACGCGTCTTGGCACTTTTGGCGAAGTTGTGCACGCGGTCGCCCCGCGCGTTGGCCAGATCATCATGAACACCAGCTTCCGAATGTTTCCGGAATCCGCCGCCTCGCAGGGTCAACAATCGGCGGGCGAGCGTACGACCGCCGACCAGATCATGTTCGCGCAGTTGCTGCGCGGCATCCATCTTTGACCCGGACTTTTGGTGCGGCCCGGGGCTTGTTAAAACGCGCTCACGGTGGCGCGGCCTTCGGCGTCTACGCCAGCTCTTCCTTGAGGAGGCGCAGCACTTCCGCCGACCAGGTCAAGCCGATATGGCCGAGGGCGGGAAGAATATGCTCGGGCGCGCCAGGCAGGCCGGCACTGTCGTGCGGCACGACGAACTCGTCGGCGCGGCTCCAAAGCGTTGCGAGCGCGATCCGCGGCGTCTCCGACGCATCCAGGCGACGCAGCCAGATGCTACCCAGCTCCATTTCGCGGGCGTTCCGGCCCAGGCCAAGCCGCGCAACCTCAGTGCCACGATGCGGCGCGGCGATGGTCACGAGTTTGCCGACGCGGGCGGTGCCGTGATGCTGCAAATAGGCGCGGGCCACGAGACCGCCCATGCTGTGAGTAACAAGCGCAACCCGGGCAGCTCCAGTTTCCGCCACCAGCGCCTCGATGCGTTGCTGCAATTGCCCCACGAAATGATCGATACTCGCGAAGGGCGGTTCCAGGTTGAGAGTCGCGACCTCGAGGTGGTTTCCGCGCAGGCCCCGCCGCAACCACCACCACAGTCCGCGATTGCACAGATAACCGTGAACCAGCAATACCGGCAGCCGCCCGGCGCGAAGCGGCCGCACGAGGTCGGCACCCATCCACCGCCGTTCGAACGGCGCGATCACCGTGAACTGCACTAGCAGGGCTAGGCATTCACCGACGGCGCTCCACCAGCGGTACGCACTATTGAAATCCGAGCCGACCGCCGATGGCCGCGCGTAGAGACGTAAGATTACATAGATCGCGACCGTCACAGCGAAGTTGAGAACCGGAAAAACACCGATTACCAGGCCGGCAATCATAGCCGGGCTCGCGCCGTTCATCAGAAATGCGGCTACCGCGGCGAGCGCGACCAGCTCTAGGGCTAGAAGGGTTCGAAGCCATCGGGATATCATCGGGACGACGATCTCTCAGATGTATGACATTTGTCAAAAGTGTAGTGCAAAAGGCCGCTACAATTTTAGTTTGTCAAAGAAGCATTATCGGCGGGAGTAGGCCATGGAGAGGATTTGGCTCGCGCGGTATCCGCAGGGCATCCCGGCAGATGTGAACGTCGCCGAGTATGGCTCCGTCGGCGAGATGTTCGACAAGAGCGTAGCGAAGTTCGGACCTCGCGCCGCGTATACGAATATGGGGACGGCGATCAGCTATTCCGAACTCGACCGCTTATCTCGAGCTTTCGCGGCCTATCTGCAGTCAGCGCTGAAGCTGAAAAAAGGCGCGCGGGTCGCACTCATGATGCCGAACATATTGCAGTATCCGGTAGCGTTGTTCGGTGCGCTGCGGGCCGGCTACACGGTGGTGAACTGCAACCCATTGTACAGCCCTCGCGAACTGGAACACCAGCTTGCGGATTCGGGCGCCCAGGTCGTCGTCATCGCGGAGAATTTCGCTTCCGTTCTGGCCAAGGTTATTGCGCGGACCGCGGTTCAGCACGTGATCACGACGCAGCTCGGCGACATGCTCGGATTCCCGAAAAACTTGGCAGTCAATTTCGTCGTCAAGTCGGTCAGGAAGATGGTGCCGGCGTGGAATATCCCGGGGGCAGTGTCCTTCAAATCCGTGCTGCGCCGCGGCGCGGCGCAGACCTTCGAGCCGGTGGACGTCAGTCCGGACGATCTCGCGTTTCTGCAATACACCGGCGGTACGACTGGAGTTCCCAAAGGCGCCATGCTGAGCCATGGCAACATCATCGCCAACCTGCAGCAGTCGCACGCGTGGCTCAAGCCCGTCCTCGAAGAGGGCCGCGAGATCATCATCACCGCATTGCCGCTGTACCACATCTTCGCGCTCACGGCGAACTGTCTGGTGTTCCTGAAGATCGGCGCGACCAACGTGCTGATCACCAACCCTCGCGACATTCCCGCGTTCGTCAAGGAATTGGCCAAACATCGTTTCACGGTCATTACTGGCGTGAATACACTGTTCAACGCCCTGCTCAACTATCCCGACTTCGCCCGGCTCGACTTCACGCCATTGAAGGTTTCGGTCGGGGGCGGCATGGCGGTGCAGCAGGCGGTTGCCCAAAGGTGGAAGGAGGTCACCGGCAAGGCCCTCATCGAAGCCTACGGCCTCACGGAGGCATCGCCTGGTGTCACGCTAAATCCGCTCGACCTCGAAGACTACAACGGTTCGATCGGTCTCCCGATTCCCAACACGGAAATCGCGATCCGTGACGACAGCGGACAGGATCTCCCGATCGGACAAATCGGCGAACTCTGCGTACGCGGTCCTCAGGTTATGAAGGGATATTGGAAGCGGCCGGAGGAAACCGCCGAAGTGATGACAGCTGACGGCTTCCTGCGAACCGGCGATCTGGCAAGAGTCGATGAGGACGGATTCGTCCGCATTGTCGATCGTAAGAAGGACATGATCATTGTGTCCGGATTCAATGTGTACCCGAATGAAATCGAAGACGTCGTCGCCATGTGCGCCGGCGTGCTCGAGTCTGGGGTCGTCGGGGTGCCGGATCCCAAGTCGGGTGAGGCCGTAAAACTCGTGGTCGTGAAGAGGGAGACCGCTCTCACGGCCAACGAGTTGATCGCGCATTGCCGCAATCATTTGACCGGCTATAAGATTCCACGTCACGTGGAGTTTCGCAGCGAGCTGCCGAAATCGCCGATCGGAAAGGTGCTGCGGCGCGCACTTCGTGAGGAGCGCGCGATGGAGACGATTTAAAAGCTCGCGACTGTCTCGCGCCTCATATTTGGCGGCGGCCCATGCGGAACGCGGTCGCGAGGGTGTGGCCTCCAACTCATAAGTCAGTGCGTTGTTGAAGGGGCGTCCCTACCGATCAGCCGCCGGTGACGCTCATATGGCGGGCCAGCGCCGGCCGCTGGTGGCGGCGGTCGATGACGAAATCGTGGCCCTTGGGTTTACGGGAAATCGCCTCGTCGATCGCGGCGAAGAGGAGATCGTTGCTTTCGGAGGCGCGCAGCGGCGCGCGCAGATCCGCCGCATCTTCCTGGCCGAGGCACATATAGAGCGTGCCGGTGCAGGTGATGCGCACGCGGTTGCAGGATTCGCAGAAATTGTGGGTGAGCGGCGTGATGAAGCCGAGTCGGCCGCCGGTCTCGGCGACGCGCGTATAGCGGGCGGGACCGCCGGTGCGATAGTCGAGGTCCTCGAGCGAAAAACGCTCGGCGAGGCGCGCCCGCACCACCGACAGCGGCAGGTACTGGTCGAGCCGGCCTTCGCCGATCTCGCCGAGCGGCATCACCTCGATCAGCGTCAGATCCATGCCGCGCCCGTGCGCCCACTCGATCAGCTGCGGGAACTCGTCGTCGTTGACGCCTTTGAGCGCGACAGCGTTGATCTTGACTTTCAGGCCGGCGGCCTGCGCGGCGTCGATGCCGGCGAGCACCTGCGGCAGCGAGCCCCAGCGGGTGATGGCGCTGAATTTTTCCGCATCCAGCGTGTCGAGCGAAACGTTGATGCGCCGCACGCCATGCGCCTTGATCTCCTCGGCGTATTTCGCGAGCTGCGATCCGTTGGTGGTCAAGGTCAGCTCGTCGAGCTGCCCGGAATTCAGATGCCGCGACAGCGAGGAGAACAGCGTCATGATCCCGCGGCGCACCAGCGGCTCGCCGCCGGTGAGGCGAAGCTTGCGCACGCCGCGCGCGACGAAAGCCGAGCACAGCCGGTCAAGCTCCTCGAGGGTGAGAAGATCGGCCTTCGGCAGGAAGGTCATGTTCTCCGACATGCAATAGACGCAGCGGAAATCGCAGCGGTCGGTCACCGACACGCGCAAATAGCTGATGTGGCGGCCAAACGGGTCGACCAGCGCCGGGCGGACGGGTGCGGCATCAAAATCGCGAACTTGCGAATGGTCCACTATTACGCTGTCCATCGACTGCGTTTCCATCTCCTCCCTGCGCATGATCTTTTCAGTAAACCGGACACTTTTCCGGATCATGCTGAAGGCTCCATATGAGCCAAACCGCAGGGTTGTTCTATTTATAACCTACGTAGTCACTCTTTGTGCTCGATAAAGCCCTGATCGTCCATAGTATTTTTCACATGTCCGAGATCGTCGACGACGCTCGGGAGTTCCGCGAAGCTGCTGATGACCCGGTCCGGCCGCAGTGTTGCGATCGGCACGTCAGTATAGCCGAAATCGACGGCGACGACCGGCACGTTCGCGGCGCGCCCGGTGCGGATGTCCGTCACCGAGTCCCCGACCATGATCGCGCGTCCGGGCTCGCCGCCGGCGCGGACGACGGTCTGCCGGAAAATCTCCGGATCAGGCTTCTGCACGCCGAACGTGTCCTGGCCGCAAATCGCGGCGAAGCGCTCGCTCAGCCGCAGCGTATCCAACAGGCGTTTCGAGAGCCATTCGAGCTTGTTGGTGCAGACCGCCAGCCGATGATCCGCGGCGGCCAAGCGGTCGAGCGCCGGCTCAAGCTCGGGGAACGGCCGCGAACGGTCGGCGATGTGTTCGGCGTAATGGGCGATGAAGGGCGTGTAGAGCTCATCGACGGCCGCGGTCGAAGAGTTCCGCCCGTCCAAAGCCAGCGCCCGCTCGATCATGGTCCTCGCGCCGCCGCCGATCAGCGGCCGGGCGTCGTCATAGGGAACGGCCGGCAGCCCGTGCTTTGCCAGGATAAAATTCAGCGTGTGGATGAGGTCGGGCGCGGTGTCGATCAGCGTGCCGTCGAGATCGAAGACAATGGTGAGCATGGCTTCCGCCTAGCCGCCGAAGGCCCGCGGCGCAAGCGTCTGTTCGCTCTGCGGCAAGGGCTTGGTCGCTTTCATCCCGATTTTGCCCTACATACCCGCCTATGAACGTCGAGGCTTACAAACGCGCCGCGGCCGCGCGCGCCCTGGAATTCGTGCGGCCGGGCATGCGGCTCGGGCTCGGCACCGGTTCGACCGCCAAGCACTTTGTCGACTTGCTCGGCGAGCGCGTGCGGGCCGGCCTCGACGTTGTCGCCGTGCCGACCTCCGAGGTAACGCGCGATCATGCGGAGCGGGCCGGCATTGCGCTCACCACCCTCGACGACATCCCGGAACTCGACCTGACCGTCGACGGCGCCGACGAGATCGCGCCGGACCTGACCCTGATCAAGGGCGGCGGCGGGGCTTTGCTCCGCGAGAAGGTGGTGGCCGCGGCTTCGGCGCAAATGATCGTGATCGCCGACGAGTCGAAATGGGTCTCGATGCTAGGGAATTTCCCGCTGCCGATCGAGATCGCGCCGTTCGGCGCCACGGCGATCCACCGCGCGGTCGAGGCCGCCAGCGCGGAAGCCGGCTGTCCCGGCCCGGCGCTGTTGCGCAAAGGGCCGAACGGCCAAGCTTTCGTCACCGACGGCGGTCACTGGCTGTTGGACGCCCAATTGCAACGCATCGCCGACCCGACCGAACTCGCGGCGCGTCTGTGCACGGTGCCCGGCGTGATGGAACACGGCTTGTTCATCGGCATCGCGCGCACTGCTATTCTGGCCGGTCCGGACGGGGTGCGCCTCGTCGAACGGCGCTAAGCGGCGTGCAAAGGAGCAGGATCGCCAGATGTCTGGTTACGACGCTGATCTGTTCGTCATAGGCGGCGGCTCGGGTGGCGTGCGCGCCGCGCGCATTGCCGCCCAGCATGGCGCGCACGTGATGCTCGCGGAAGAGTATCGCGTCGGCGGCACCTGCGTCATCCGCGGCTGTGTGCCGAAGAAGCTGCTGGTCTACGCATCGCGCTTCCGTGCCGAATTCGAGGACGCCGCCGGCTATGGCTGGACGGTGCCGCAAGCGTCGTTCGATTGGCCCACCTTGATCGCCAACAAGGACCGCGAGATCGCGCGGCTCGAGGCGGCCTATACTGCGACGCTGGAGAAGGCTGGAGTCACCATCGTCAAAAGCCGCGCCGTGCTCACGGACGCCCACACGGTGCGATTAGCGAACGGCGATCGGGTACGCGCGGCCTATATCCTGATCGCCACCGGCGGCGCGCCGAGCCATGGCGATCCGATCCCCGGGATCGAGCACGCCATTTCCTCGAACGAGGCGTTCCACCTGCCGCAGCTGCCGCCGCAGGTGGTGATCCAGGGCGGCGGCTACATCGCCGTGGAGTTCGCCGGCATCTTTGCCGGGCTCGGCGCCCAGGTGACGCTGATCTATCGCGGCGAGAACATCTTGCGCGGCTTTGACGACGACGTGCGGGCGCACGTGCGCATGGATATGGAGAAGCACGGCATCAGGGTCTTCACCGGCTGCAAAGTCGCGGCCATCGAGCAAGCCGGCGCCCGCTTCGCGGTGCATTTGTCGAGCGGCAATCAGCTCGGTGCCGATCGCGTGATGTTCGCCGTCGGGCGGCGCCCGAACATCGCCAACATGGGTCTCGAGGAAGCCGGAGTAGAGATCGCCAAAAACGGCGGCGTCGCCGTCGACGATTACTCGCGCACGACCGTTCCAAACATCTACGCCATTGGCGACGTCACCAACCGCGTCAATCTCACGCCGGTCGCCATCCGCGAAGGCGCCGCCTTCGCCGACACGGTGTTCGGCGGCAAGCCCACTGCCGTCGATCACCGCAACGTGCCGACGGCGGTGTTCTCCGATCCCGAAGTCGGAGTGATCGGGTTGACCGAAGCGCAGGCGCGCACGCGACTCCCGCAGACCGACGTCTATCGGGCCATGTTCAAGCCGCTGAAAGCGACCTTGTCGGGCCGCGACACCACAGTGCTGATGAAGCTCGTGGTCGACGGCCTGACCGACCGCGTCATGGGCTGCCATATCGTCGGGGAGGGCGCCGCCGAAATGATCCAGGTTGCCGCCGTCGGCGTGAAAATGGGGGCGACCAAGGCGGATTTCGACGCCACCATGGCGCTGCATCCGACCACCGCCGAGGAATTGGTCACGATGCGGCAGAAGAGCGCCAGCTACGCTCGCGAAGCAGCGGAATAAACGGCATTTTCGGCACTGTCGCAGCGCAGCGCCGGCGTGTATAAGACCGCCGGAGTATGGAGACGGTCATGTCCACGCGGACAAACTCGGCAAAGTGGAGTCCGGACAAGTGGACTCCAGACTCTTGGCGCTCGAAGCCGATCGTGCAGGTGCCGGATTACCCCGACGCCAAGGCGCTCGCCGACGTCGAGGCGCAGCTTGCAAGCTTTCCGCCGCTCGTTTTTGCCGGCGAAGCGCGCAACCTCAAGCGCACATTGGCGCAGGTGGCGACCGGCGACGCGTTTCTGCTGCAGGGCGGCGACTGCGCCGAAAGCTTTGCCGAGCACGGCGCCAACAATATCCGCGATTTCTTCCGGCTGTTCCTGCAAATGGCGGTGGTGCTGACCTATGCGGCGGCCTCGCCGGTGGTCAAGGTCGGCCGCATTGCCGGCCAATTCGCCAAGCCCCGCTCGTCGCCGACCGAGAAACGCGGCGGCGTCGAGCTGCCGGCTTATCGCGGCGACATCGTCAACGGCACCGACTTCACGGCGGAGGCCCGCACGCCGGATCCGCGCCGACAATTGGAGGCTTATCGGCAGTCGGCGGCGACGCTCAACCTGCTGCGCGCGTTTGCCACCGGCGGCTACGCCAATCTGTCGAACGCGCATCAATGGATGCTGTCCTTCGTCAAGGACTCGCCGCAGTCTAAGCGTTATCAGGACCTTGCCAATCGCCTCACCGAGGCGCTCGACTTCATGCGCGCCTGCGGCATCGATCCCGAAGTTCATCCTGAAATGCGCACGACCGATTTCTTCACCAGTCACGAGGCGCTGCTGTTGGGCTACGAGCAGGCTTTTACCCGCGTCGATTCCACTACCGGCGACTGGTACTGCACCAGCGGCCATATGCTGTGGATCGGCGACCGCACCCGGCAGCCGGATCACGCCCACGTCGAGTACTGCCGCGGCATCAAAAATCCGCTCGGATTGAAGACCGGCCCGACGCAGAAGCTGGACGAACTGCTCAAGCTCATCGACCTCCTCGATCCGGACAACGAGCCAGGCCGCCTCACCCTGATCTGCCGGATGGGTGCGGACAAGGCCGCCGAGCATTTGCCGCCGCTCATTCGCGCGGTGAAACGCGAGGGCCGCAATGTGGTGTGGTCGTGCGACCCTATGCACGGCAATACCATCACCTCGGTGACCGGCTACAAGACGCGGCCGTTCGATCAAATCCTCAAGGAGGTGCGGACGTTTTTTCAAGTGCATGCCGCCGAAGGCACTTATGCCGGCGGCGTGCATCTGGAAATGACCGGCCAGAACGTCACCGAGTGCACCGGCGGCGCGCGCGCGATCACCGACGAGGACCTCAACGATCGCTACCACACGGTCTGCGATCCGCGGCTGAATGCCGAGCAGTCGCTCGACCTCGCCTTCCTGCTCGCCGACCTGCTCAAGACGAAGCGGGACGGCAAGGCGAAGCCGTTGCCGGCGGTCGCCGGACTATAAAGCCGACAACAGGTTTCCGCGCGTTCGCGGGGGCCGCGCAGCTTTGCCGCCAGCAGGGCTACGTGTGCCTGTCTCATAGCCTGCGCTTGACAGCTTCGATATTTCCATTATCATAGAAACATCGAAACTTGGAGGCGGTTATGGCGGTGAATGTTGACGCGCACATCGCACGTTATGCCGACATGTTCTCGGCGATGGGTACCGAGGCGAGGCTGCGCATCATGCGGCTGCTGTTGTCAGCCCATCCGGATGGAATGGTTGTCGGCGACATCGGGGCCGAATTGGAGATCCCGGCGTCGACCCTGTCGCACCATCTCGACAAGCTGAGAAACGAAGATTTGGTCAGCGTACGGCGCGAAGGGACGTTTCTTCGCTATTCGGCAAACGCGGAAGCGTTGCGGGAGATTTTGGCGTTTCTTTACGCGGAATGCTGCACTCGCAACAAAGCTGTTCGCCCGGAAAAAATCACGCGATCTGCATAGGGGAGGCTGCTTATGAGCACCGTCGATGTCAAAGACGCCGTCAGAGAGAAATATGCGCAGGCGGCCTTAAGGGTGGGCGCCACGGGAGCCTCGTGCTGCGGGGCGTCGTCGGCCCGCGACCCCGGCAATCCTATCACCTCGAAACTTTACGACTCCGCCGAGACCGAGACGGTGCCCGAAGGCGCGGTGCTCGCTTCGCTCGGATGCGGCAATCCAACCGCACTGGCGCAACTCAACCCGGGCGAAACGGTGCTCGATCTCGGATCGGGCGGCGGTATCGACGTTTTGCTGTCGGCGCGGCGTGTTGCGCCGACCGGCAAGGCTTACGGACTGGACATGACGGATGAGATGCTGGCGCTCGCCCGGGAAAATCAGCGCAAGGCGGGAGTCGAGAATGTCGAGTTTCTCAAAGGCGAGATCGAAAACATTCCGCTGCTGGACAATTCGGTCGATGTCATCATTTCCAACTGCGTCATCAACCTGTCACGCGACAAGGATCGGGTCTTGAGCGAGGCGTTTCGCGTGCTCAAACCGGGCGGCCGTTTGGCGGTATCCGACGTGGTCACCCGCGGCGAGGTGCCCGACCTCATACGGCGCGACATCCTGCTGTGGGTCGGCTGCATCGCGGGCGCCCTTGAGGATACGGAATACGCCGACAAGCTGGCAAAGGCCGGATTTGAAGCAATCAGTATCGAACCAACCCGCATTTACGATGTCGAGGACGCGCGGGCATTTCTGGTCGGCAAGGGCGTCGATGTGGATGCCATCGCGCCGCAAGTCGAAGGCAAGTTCATGAGCGGTTTCGTGCGCGCGGTGAAACCCAAAGATCATCCGGTGAAGTGATGGATCAATCCGGTTCAATCTCGCCGGAACAGTTCACGTCTTGTACGCGGATCGCTGAAGATGAACACGGAGATTGACCACCCACGCCACTTCCCACGGGATTCGCTGCACCTTAGGAGTGACGAAAGCGGGGCGCGGTTCTGGTCGGTCTCGCTCAGTTCTACCCAACTCACCTATTTCGAAGTGGGGCCAAATTGCCGGTTTGAGGGTCACAGCCATCCCAGCGAACAGATAACGCTCGTGCTGGAGGGCGAGCTGTTCTTCGAGACGGTCTCAGGGATCACGCGAGTCGGTGTCGGAGAGGTCATGGCGATTCCAGCCAACATGCACCATGCGGTTTACACAAAAACCCTAGCGGCCAAAGCGGTCGATGCGTGGTCTCCCGTGAACAGGAAATACCCAGATGCCCCGTAAGCGATTGTCGGAGCATGGCACGTGAATAAAGTATTTTACGCGCCGTACCTGATGCTAACGCTCGCCCTATTTGGAATAGCCATCGCGTTCTATGACGCCTATGCAGTCTACAACGGCTCAGCACTGTGGTGTCCGCCGCCCATTGACGGATGCAACGAAGTCGCGAGCAGTCCGTACGCGCGCATATTCAATCTGCCGGTGGGGTATTTCGGCGTCATCTACTACTTGTACATGTTCGGTTTGGCGGCGGTGCTGGCATTCGATCCGATCTCGCGCGGCCTTCGTTACGCCGCCCTAGCCTACGCCGCCTTCTGTATTTACTGTCTAGCCTCAGCGGTCGCGACCCTTCTTCTCTTCATTGCGGCAATCTCGCATTTTAGAACGACACTCACGTCGGTCTAACTACTGGCAGAATGTCGGCTAATGGGCCACGGTCCGAGCGGACGAATACTTAAGGGCGCGCCGTCCCGCCCTGCCGACCGACAGCAATGCCAGTCGCCCAGGTGGCTGCAAAGATCAGGACAAAGGGGAGCCAGGTCCCGAGAACACTGCCGAACATCGCAAAGCTTCGCACGATGAAGGCCGCAACGATGACCAAGTCGAGCGCCGCGACAATGCCCAGGAACAGCGCCGCGGTCATCAGCGGGGTCGTGTAGGCAAAGCGCGTGAAGTAGATCCAGCTCAGCCCCGCGAAGACGACCGGCGCCACGATCGCGTGCACGATCAGGGCCACGGTTTGCGTCGTGACCGCGAAACCGATCCCGATCGAGGTGGCGCAAAGCGCCCACCCCACGAGTGCGAAGCCAAATATGGCTGCGGCGCGTCCTATGGTCATCCGATCGCGCCTCTTCCGGGCCAATGTGGCCTTTCTTGGTCGCCAAAGCCAGCGACCAAGAAAGGCCGCTGAGTTCGCCAAGCCTTATTCAAGGATCGGTTGAAATTTCGGATTTCCGTTGCAGCCTAGCGCCAGGGTGGCAGCGCCGTCGTCGGGCGTTTCCCGCTCAGTCCCGCGCAGGCTGCAATCCAGACGAGCGGTTGCCACTCAAGGAACGTCCCGGGTTCCCGCTTTCGCGGGGCCGCGCGGCGCGCTAGATCATGACCATGAACGACCGTCCCGCCGACCGTCTGGCCATTGCCGTGGCGCAGCTCAATCCGATCGTGGGCGACGTTGCCGGCAACCTGGACCGCGCCCGCGCTGCGCGCGCCCAAGCCGGCCGGGACGGCGCCGAAATCGTCGCTTTTTCCGAGCTTTTCATCGCCGGCTATCCGCCGGAAGACCTGGTGCTTAAGCCGGCGTTCCAGGCGGCCTGCCGCGCCGCGGTGGAGACGCTGGCGCGCGAGACCGGGGACGGCGGGCCGGGCGTACTGATCGGCACGCCGTGGGTCGAGGACGGCAAACTCTACAACGCCTATGTGCTGCTCGCCGGCGGGCGTATCGACGCCGTCCGCTTCAAGGTCAACCTGCCTAACTACGGCGTGTTCGACGAAAAGCGCGTGTTCGCAACGGGACCGGTGCCGGGCCCTGTCAACTTGCGCGGCGTGCGGCTTGGCCTGCCGATCTGCGAGGATACCTGGACCGACTGGGGCGACTACGAGAACGTGGTCGAATGCCTGGCCGAGACCGGGACCGAACTCCTCATCGTGCCCAACGGCTCGCCGTACTGGCGCGACAAAGCGGACGTCCGCCTCAACGTTTCGGTCGCGCGCGTCAGCGAGGCCGGTCTGCCGCTTCTTTACATCAACCAGGTCGGCGGCCAGGACGAATTGGTCTTCGACGGTGCATCCTTCATCCTCAATGCCGACCGTTCGATCGCATTGCAGCTGCCGGCCTTCCACGAAGCGGTGGTGACGACGCACTGGTCACGAATCGACGGCGTCTGGCGATGCGCGCGGGGACCGATCGCGCCGGCGGCGGACTTGGATCAGGCCGATTACACCGCCTGCATGCTCGGTTTGCGCGACTACGTCGACAAGAACCGCTTCCGCGGCGTCGTGCTCGGCCTGTCTGGCGGCGTCGATTCGGCGCTATGCGCGGCGCTCGCGGTCGATGCGCTGGGAGCCGACCGCGTGCGCTGCATCATGTTGCCCTATCGCTTCACTTCGAAGGAATCACGCGACGATGCCGAGGCGGCCGCCCGCGCGCTCGGCGTCCACTACGACATCGTTCCGATCGAGAGCGCGGTGCACGGGCTCGAGGAAGCGCTGGAGGGTATCTTTGCCGGCGCGCCGCGCGATGTCACCGAGGAGAATCTGCAGGCGCGTGCCCGCGGCGTTATCTTGATGGCGATCTCCAACAAATTCGGCTTGATGGTGGTAACGACCGGCAACAAGTCGGAAATGTCGGTCGGCTACGCCACGCTTTACGGCGATATGAACGGCGGCTTCAATCCGATCAAGGATCTCTACAAGACCGAGGTCTATCGCCTGGCACGGCTGCGCAATCACTGGAGGCCTGAGGGCGCGCTCGGCCCCGACGGGCCGGTTATTCCGGAGAACGTGATGACGCGGGCGCCGAGCGCGGAGCTGCGCGAGGACCAGACCGACCAGGATACGCTGCCGCCCTACGACGTGCTCGACCAGATTCTCGAGCGGCTGGTCGAGCGCGAGGAGCCGCTGGCCAGCATCATCGCGGCCGGCTTCGATCGTGAGACGGTGATGAAGGTCGAGCGCATGCTCAACCTCGCCGAATACAAGCGCCGGCAAGCGGCGCCGGGCGTCAAAGTGACGCTGAAGAATTTCGGCCGCGACCGGCGCTATCCGATCACCAGCCGGTTCCGCGATCCGGGCAGCGAGCTGCCCGCGCCCGACCGCACGCTGGTCAGAGGCGCGGCCGTCGCCAAGGCCGGCGCGGCGGATTTTTGAGCAGGATTACCTAGGTCAATGCGCCGAGACGAACGGCGGTCCGACGGTGCGCACGGTGCGGGGCGACGCGTTGGCATCGGGAGCGCTCGTGTCTGCCGCGGCAGGCGGTGCGCTCGGGTCGGGCTGGCTCGCGCCGCCGTCTTTGGCCGGCGGCTTGCCCGGCAGCGCCTGCTGCGGCGCTTGCGAGAGGGCTTTCGCCTTCTGATCGGTCACGACGATATCGCCGCTCTCGAGCGTGGTTGAGTCGTCGGCGTTCTTGAGCGCATCGGCCCAGCTCTGACCCGGTCGGCGGCAAGAGCAGCTCGCGACGAAATCTTTGCGATAGTGAAAGGCACTCGGCAGCTCGGTATACGGCTGACCGTTGATCGACACTGCCTGGTTGATGTCCTCGCCCGGATTGCGATAGCTGTAGAGCACTGCTTGGGCGGCGGGGCACAGGCGTTGGCAGGCGCGCTGATCGTCGGCGAAGCGGTTCGGCACCGTCGAGTACGAGATCGGGAAATAAAAGCCGTCGCAGGTGCGCACGCAGACCGTACGATAGGTTCCGGACGGCGCGCCGTCGCTGCCTGGATTGATGATGGTGCCGCCGAACAGCGCGCTAAAGAAACCGCCCGGTCCGGCTGCCTCTGCGGCGGCGTGATATTGGGCGCCGCAATTGTTTTGCGCCAATTGTCCGATAAGCGCCCGGCGCTGGCCGTCCTGATCGCTATTGCCGCTCTTGAGGCGCTCCAGATCGGTCATCGTGTGGTCGAGACTGTCGCGCATCTGCTGGATCTGCGAGTTAAGCGGTCCGCATTGCGGCAACCTTCCGGTAAACAGCGCAAAAAATCCGCCGCCTTCGCAGCCTTGCTTTTTCGATTGCGCCAAGACGCGGTCGAGATCCGCCTGTTGCTTGGCGACGGCGTCTTCGTAGCGCTTGATCTGGTCGGCACGGGCAGGATCGGCGGCGCCGCGGTTGATCATCGCCAGTTGGCTCTCGAGGCGCACGCAAATCGGATTCGACGCCGCCGGCTGATCCGGAGGCGTCTGGGCGGCGGCGCCGGCGCAGAATGCGCCAGCGGCAAGGGCGAAAAGGCCGAGGCCGCGCAACAGCTTGATCGTCATCCAGTCCCGGCCTTTGTTCCCGCGAGGTGGCGCGATGAAGCGATGCAATGGTGACCAAAGTGTGAAGAGGGGTGGCTACTCCGCGTCCGGTTGGTTTTCCGGGCGCGCCCGGTCGAAGGCGGGGAGCGCGAGGCAAGCGGTGTCGATGGCGACGATCTTGGGGAACTTGTCGAGCGGCACGTTGAGCCGCCGGGCATTGTAGACCTGCGGCACCAGGCAGAGATCGGCCACCGTGACGGCGCCGCCGCAGGCATAGGGTCCCGGGCGAACCAGCGCCTCGATGGCCTCGAAGCCGGTGAGCACCCAGTGATGATACCAAGCGTCGATCGCAGCCTGCTCCTGGTGCAGTTCGCGCTTCAGGTAACGCAGCGAGCCGATATTGTTGAGCGGATGGATGTCGCAGCCGACGATTTCGGCGATCGCGCGCGCCTGCGCCCGCGCGATCGGATCCTTCGGCAGCAGTGGCGGTTCGGGGTGCGTCTCGTCGAGATATTCGATAATGGCGAGCGACTGGATCAGCACGTCGCCGGTCGGCGCAACCAGAGCCGGCACGCGCATCTGCGGGTTGATGGCGCGGAATTCCGGCCGCCGGTTATGGCCGCCTTCCTTGACCAAGTGGACCGGCACCGTCTCATAGGCGAGGCCCTTGAGATTGAGCGCGACGCGCACGCGATAAGCCGCCGACGAACGAAAATACGAATAGAGTTTCACGTCAGTCCGCCTCGTCGTCTTCGTCTTGCTGCCCGGCTTCGGCGGCGAGCTGCGCGGAGCGCGCGGTCAGCTGGCTCAAGGCGCGATCGAAGGCGTCGCGGTCGGCCGGCGTCAAAATCTCGGTCAGCCGGCGCGCGAAGTCGAGCGCGTGGGGTGCTACTTCCTCGTACATGGCCCGTCCGGCGGCGGTGAGCGACAGGAAGGTTTCGCGCATATCGTCGCGGTTGGCGCGGCGTGCCAGCAACCGGCGCTTTTCCATCAGCGCCACCGCGCGCGACACCTTGGTCTTGTGCATGTGCGTGTGCGCGCCGATGGCTTTTGCCGTCATCGCCTCATACTGACCCAGCGTGACCAAGACGCGCCATTCCGGCACGCCGATGCCGTAGCGCCGCGAATAGACGCGGGAGAGCGCCTGCGAGACGAGGCTCGCCACCACATTGAGCTGATAAGGCAGGAAATTCTCGAGCTTCAGCGGCGCCTCGTCGCCGAGCGTGGCAGAGCCTGCGGTCACGGCGGCCTTGATTTCGCCTTCCATCGCCCGCTGACCAGCCATGGCATCACCTGAGGCGCCGTCTTAAGGCGTGCCTTTCGCGCCGGCGGCCCTTTGCGTTTGCGGCGCAACGGCGGGAACATGGACGAAGTTGTGGTGCCGCGCAACGGTGGTGCGGCCTTGCTCGAATGCTTCGACGCGACGCCAGGCACCGTCTATCTGGTGCGGCCCGACCAGCATTTGTGCGCACGGTGGCGGCGGTTTGATCCCGCTGCCGTGGCCCGCGCCTAGCAAAGGGCACTGCAAAGGTGAAAGCGATGCCGAAACTCGTCACCGCCTCGCAATTCGCCGATCCCGACGCCGCCTATGTCGCGCTGGTGGAAGCGCGGCGCAATCTATCCGAGGCTCAGGCGGCGGCGCTCGATGCCAAGCTCGTGCTCATCCCCGCCAACCACGTCGGCGACCTCGACGTGCTGCGCGAGGCCATCGCGCTGGCGAAGGAAAGCCGATAGGAAAAATCAGCGCGAGCACTCGATGGCGACGAACTCGTCGCAGTGGGTGCCGTGGCACGAGCCGGGGGCGCTCGCCGGGATGGCGCCGGTAATGTCGTCGCGATCGACCTTGCGATAGGACAGCGCGTGGCCGAATTCGTGCGTGCGGCAGTAGGAATTCGCCGCCGCCGCGCCGCAGGCCGCGCCTGAAGCGAGGCAAAGGTCGACGCCGTAGCCGTCGCCGTTGTTGGCGATGATGAAGAGGCGCTTTTCCGCCTGAGCGGCGGCTGCGCCAAACAGCACAGCGGCACAAGCGACCGCCGCGATCATGGAACGCATGGAACCCCCAGCCGGCGCCGGAAACGCCGCAATCCGCGTAGCTATAAACAGGAAGAATGCGACGGCTGAGTTAAGGCTGTGTTAACCCCGCGATCCGCCCTGCCATCGGCCGTGCCGGCGCCGCGATTCGCGTGGCGCGAAGGCGGATAGCCGTTCTGAGTGGTCGAGGCTATAAGGGCTGGCGCCGCCGCAAGGCGATGACGGAAGAGAGTTAAGTTGATCGCGCAATCGATACTGACCTGCCCAAAGTGCGCGCACCAGGCGGCCGAAACAATGCCGGCGGATGCTTGCCAGTACTTTTATGACTGCAAGGGCTGCGGAGCGCGGCTCAAGCCTCTCCCTGGCGACTGCTGCGTGTTCTGCTCCTACGGCTCCGTGCCGTGCCCGCCTGTTCAGGCTAACGCCAAACCCTTGACGCAATGACCGTCCTCGCCCATTGTGCGCGCATGAACGGCGGCTTTAACTCAATCTGCGGCATTTGCCGGGAGATTATTCGCTAGCGACCACGCTGGCTGCGGCCGTCTTTTCTCATGATCGAGACCATGGACGCCCGGCCAGCAGGGCGAGCGCTATGGATTCGACGATGGAATTGAAGCTTTACGATACGCTGACGCGCGAGAAGCGGGTCTTTAGCCCGCTCGATCCGGCCAACGTGCGCATGTATGTGTGCGGGCCGACAGTCTACGACTTCGCCCATATCGGCAATGCGCGGCCGGTGATCGTGTTCGACGTGTTGTTCCGTTTGCTGCGGCATCTCTACGGCGCTGAGCACGTCACTTACGTCCGCAACATCACCGACGTCGACGACAAGATCAACGCGCGGGCGGCGGAGGAATATCCCGATCTGCCGCTGAACGAAGCGATCCGCAAGGTCACGGAGAAGACCGACCGGCAGTTTCACGAGGACGTGGCCGCGCTCGGCTGCCTGCCGCCGACCGTCGAGCCACGGGCGACCGAGAATATCGCCGAGATGCGCACGCTGATCGAGCGACTGGTGGCGTCGGGCAACGCCTATGTCGCCGAGGATAACGTGCTGTTCAGCGTGCCGTCGATGCCGGACTACGGCGCGCTGTCGAAGCGGCCGCTCGACGAGATGATCGCCGGCGCCCGCGTCGAGATCGCCCCCTACAAGAAGGACCCGCGGGACTTCATTTTGTGGAAACCGTCAAAGCCTGACGAGCCAGCGTGGCCGTCGCCGTGCGGCATCGCGGCGCCCGGCCGTCCCGGCTGGCACATCGAATGCTCGGCGATGTCGTGGAAATATCTCGGCGAAGCTTTCGACATCCACGGCGGCGGCATCGATCTCATGTTTCCGCATCACGAGAACGAGATCGCGCAATCACGTTGCGCCTTCCATACGCCGGCGATGGCGAATTTCTGGGTGCACAACGGCTTTCTCCAGGTCGAAGGCGAGAAGATGGCGAAGTCGGCCGGGAATTTCGTGACCATTCATGAGTTGTTAAAAGATTGGAATGGCGTCGGCTGGCCCGGCGAAGCGTTGCGTTTCAATATGCTGCGAAGTCACTATCGCCAGCCAACTGACTGGACATTGAGCGGCCTAGATGAGTCTCATAAAGTCTTATGGGAATGGGCGGACAGGTTGGACACGATAACAGCCAGGACCCTCGTGCCCTTAGAGGTGATTCAGGCGCTTTCTGATGATCTAAACACTCCTGCAGCCATTTCCGTACTTCATAAACTTTTCCGAGCGGGAGAATTCGCCAGATTGCGTGCCGCACTGAATTTTCTCGGGTTTAGCGGTAGTCGATCAGCGCTACCGAAGCATTATTATATGAAAGCGGAGGCCGGACATTTTTCAATTGGTGGCCAATCAGTCGAGTTAAGGCTTGGACGAACCCAAGAAGTCGACGCAGAAACGAAGGCAAACATTCAGCGCCTGGTTGATGCGCGCGACGTGGCTCGCAAGGCGAAGAATTATCAAGAGACAGACCGCATCCGCGACGAGCTCGCGAAAATGGGCGTCGTGCTCAAAGACACCAAGGACGGCACCACCTGGGAGATCGCGCGATGAACGCCCGCGCGCAGCCGAAGCTCGCCATGCGGCCGCTGTTGCCCGCGGACGTGCCGCTGCTGGCGGAGATTTTTCGTGCCAGCATCGAGGAACTGACCGCCGACGATTACAGCGAGGCGCAACGGGCGGCGTGGGCGGAGACCGCCGACGATGTGGAAGAATTCGGCGCGCGGCTTTCCGGCGCGCTGACGCTGGTTGCGACCTTCGGCGGCGCGGCGGTGGGCTTCGCTTCGCTCACCGACAATAGCCGCATCGACATGCTCTACTTGCATCCGGCGGCGGCCGGGCAGGGCGCCGGGGCCATGCTGTGCGACGCGCTGGAGAAACTCGCCGCCGCCCGCGGCAGCAAAGAGCTCGAAGTCGAAGCGAGCGACAGTGCCCGCGGCTTTTTCGAGAAGCGCGGCTTTGTCGCCAAAACCCGTAATACCGTATCGCTCGCCGGCGAATGGCTCGCCAACACCACAATGGTCAAGCCGCTCGCCGCCGCCAAACGGAGCGCGTGATGAAACGTACGGACGTGCCGTTCCAGCGCCATTGGCTCTATTATCTGGTGCTGAAATACGCCTTGATCGCGGTGGCCGTGGCGGTCACCTTCTACACCGCCTATCGGCTTTATTCGGGATAACACCATGCCACGCCAAGGCTCGTCCCAAGGCTCGTCGTTTTTCGGCCTGCGCACCCATCACGTCGCGATTGCGCTCGTCGCCATCCTGATCGCGGTGGCGTTGGCGTCGAACTATTATCTCTGGTGAGGGTGAGGCGATGCCGCGCGAGCGACTTTATTTGTTCGATACCACGCTGCGCGACGGCGCGCAGACCAACGGCGTCGATTTCACGCTCGCCGACAAGCTTACCATCGCGCAGGTGCTCGACGAGCTGGGCATCGACTATGTCGAGGCCGGCTATCCGGGCGCCAATCCGACCGATACCAACCTTTTCGCCGAGCGGCGGCCGCTGCGCGCCTGTCTGACCGCGTTCGGCATGACCCGGCGGCCCGGCCGTTCGGCGTCCAACGATCCAGGCCTTGCCGCGCTATTGGCGGCGCAGGCCGACGCCATCTGCTTCGTCGCCAAGTCCTGGGATTATCACGTGCGGGTGGCGCTGGAGACCACCGAGGAGGAGAACCTCGCCTCGATCCGCGACAGCGTGCGCGCCGCCAAGGCCAAAGGCCGCGAGGTATTGCTCGATTGCGAGCATTTCTTCGACGGCTACAAGGCCAATCCGGCCTATGCGCTCGCCTGCGCCAAGGCGGCCTACGACGAAGGCGCGCGCTGGGTGGTGCTGTGCGACACCAACGGCGGGACGCTGCCGCACGAGGTGGAAAAAATTGTCGGCGAGGTCTGTAAAGAAATCCCCGGCGACCATGTCGGCATTCACGCGCATAACGACACCGAGCAGGCGGTGGCGAATTCGTTCGCCGCCGTGCGCGCCGGCGCCCGGCAAATCCAGGGCACGCTCAACGGCCTGGGCGAGCGCTGCGGCAACGCCAATCTCGTGTCCATCATTCCGACGCTGAAGCTCAAGCCGGATTATGCCGAAAAATTCGACATCGGCGTGTCGGACGAAGCGCTCAGGAAAATCACGCGCGTTTCCCGTACGTTGGAAGAAGTTCTCAATCGCGCGCCGAACCGCTATGCGCCCTACGTGGGCGAAAGCGCGTTCGCCACCAAGGCCGGAATTCATGCTTCCGCGATCATGAAGGAATTGAACGCCGGCGTTGACGAACCGGCGAGCTACGAGCACGTGCCGCCGGATACCGTCGGCAACAAACGCAAGCTTTTGGTGTCCGACCAGGCCGGAAAGGCGAACCTCTTGGCCGAGCTTGACCGCATCGGGTTCGCCGTCGACAAGGACGATCCGCGGCTCGCCCGCCTGCTCGACGAAGTCAAGGAACGCGAGGCGATCGGCTACGCCTATGAAACGGCGGATGCTTCCTTCGAGCTGCTGGCGCGGCGCCTGCTCGGCAAGGTGCCGCGCTACTTCGACGTGGAAAAATTCGACGTCAGCGTCGAGCAGCGCATCAACGCCAAGGGCGAGCGGGTCACCGTGAGCATGGCGGTGGTGAAAGTGAGGGTCGGCGACGATCTTTTGATTTCCGCCGCCGAAGGCATCGGTCCGGTCAACGCGCTCGACCTCGCGCTGCGCAAGGACCTCGGCAAATATCAGAGCTACATCACCGGGCTCGAACTCACCGACTATCGCGTGCGTATCCTCAACGCCGGCACCGAGGCGGTCACGCGCGTCTTGATCGAGAGCGCCGACGAGACCGGCGATCACTGGACGACGATCGGCGTCTCGGCGAACATCATCGACGCGTCCTTCCAGGCGCTGATGGATTCGATCGTCTACAAGCTCTTGAAATCGGGCGCGCCGGGGTGAGTATTTCACCCTCTCCCGCCAGAGGAGAGGGAGAATGGGAGGCCTCCCCATGATCGACCACGTCTCCGTCGCGGTGCGCGATCTCGGCAAAGCCCAGGCGTTCTACAGCGCGGTGCTGGCGCCGCTCGGCTTCGCCAAGCTGCGCGAGTGGCCGGATGCGGCGGTCGGCTTCGGCAAGAAACATCCGGAATTCTGGCTCAACCAGCGAAGCGCAATGGAGGAGGTGGCGGAAGACAGCGGCGTGCATATTTGCCTGCGCGCGCCGGACACCGCCGCGGTCGATGCTTTCCACGCCGCAGCGCTCAAAGCCGGCGGCACGTCCGACGGCGCGCCCGGACTGCGGCCGGAATACTACGCCACCTATTACGCGGCCTTCATCCGCGATCCGGACGGCAACCGCATCGAGGCGGTGACGTTTGTGCGGGAAGGGGCAGAGTAGCCGTTACTCCGGGCTCGCGTCTTTCGGCGGGAATGACGATCACAACCGCTCTGCCGGAACCGCCATCTGCTTCTCCGCCTCGCTCACCGCGCGCACGGCTTTGCGCAGCTTCGGCAGGATGTCTTCGATGCGGTCGGCGACCAACAGATCAACGCCGTTCACCGGCGGCGGCACCAGGCCGAGCGCGCGCATGTGCGCCAACAGCCCGAGCAGCGGATCCCAGAAGCCGTTGATATTGGCGACCAGGATCGGTTTCTTGTGACGGCCGAGCTGCGCCCAGGTGAGTTGCTCGACCAGCTCCTCGAGCGTGCCGAGCCCGCCCGGCAAAGCGACGAAGGCGTCGGCACGCTCGAACATCGTGCGCTTGCGTTCGTGCATGTCGGTGGTGACGATCAGTTCCTGCCCGCGCCGGCGCGGCCGTTCCTGCGCGGTCAGGAACTCCGGAATGATGCCGGTCGCGGCGCCGCCCTGCTCGATGACCGAGCCGGCGACCGCTCCCATGAGGCCGATGGAGCCGCCGCCATAGACCAGGCGAATACCGTTCTCGGCGAGGATTTTGCCGAAGCCCTGCGCGGCCTTGATGAAGGCCGGGTCGGTGCCCGGGTTCGATCCGCAATAGACGCAGATCGCATTGATTTTGCTCATGGAGTCAACACTCATGGAGGGATAGATGTGGCGTTGATTCGCGCCTCCTGCAAGCTGCGAATCGAAGAGGCGGGGCTGAAATCGGCCGCGAATGGCCGGCAACCCGGCCCGACCCGCGGGTGCAGGAGAGGGCGAAAGCCTCTATATGACGGCTAAAGGCGGCCGGCACGGGGCCGTCGAGGTCACGGCTTGGAATGCACGACATAAAACACCCTACGCCCCAGCCGCGCCGCGAAGTGTCCGCCCGCGGTGCGGCGCTGTTCTCGACGCTGTTTCATCTGTGGCCCTACATCTGGCCGGCAGATCGCCGCGACCTGAAGGCTCGCGTGGTGTTCGCGACGGTGCTGATCTTCGCCGCCAAATTAGCGACCATCGCGGTGCCGTTTACCTTCAAATGGGCGACCGATGCGCTGGCCGGCCATGGCACTGCGCCGATCGAGGCCAACAATTGGCTGGCCTGGGCGATGGCGGCGCCGGTGGTGATGACGCTCGCCTACGGCGGCATCCGCATCCTGATGGGGGTGCTCACCCAATGGCGCGACGGCATTTTTGCCAAGGTGGCAATGAATGCAGTGCGGCGGCTTGCGCTGCTCACCTTCGAGCACATGCACCTTTTGTCACTGCGATACCATCTCGAGCGCAAGACCGGCGGCCTGACGCGCATCCTCGAACGCGGGCGCAACGCTATCGAGACCATCGTGCGCATGGTGCTGCTGCAGCTTCTCCCGACCATCGTCGAACTGGCTTTGATCGTCTGGGTGCTGCTGTTTCACTTCGACTGGCGCTACGTGGTGGTGATCATGATCACCGTCGCGTTCTATGTCGGCTTCACCTTCTATGCCACCGAGTGGCGGATCGGCATCCGCCGCAAGATGAACGACAGCGACAACGACGCCAACACCAAGGCCATCGATTCGCTGCTCAACTACGAGACGGTCAAATATTTCTCCGCCGAGCAGCGCGAGGCCAAGCGTTACGACCGCTCGATGGCCCGCTACGAGGACGCCAGCGTCAAGGCCTATACCTCGCTGGCGGTGCTCAATGCCGGCCAGGCGGTTGTCTTCGCGATCGGGCTCGCGGCAGCGATGGTGCTGTGCGCCCGCGGCGTCGAGGCCGGCACCAATACGGTCGGCGACTTCGTCATGATCAACGCCATGATGATCCAGCTTTATCAGCCGCTGAACTTCATGGGCATGGTCTACCGCGAGATCAAGCAGGCGGTGATCGACATCGAGAACATGTTCGCCATCCTGGCGCGCAAGCCGGAAATCGAAGACCGGCCGGATGCCCGCCCGCTCCAGGTGCGCAGCGGCACGATCCGCTTCGAGCACGTCGGCTTCGCTTATGAACCGGCGCGGCCGATCCTCAAGGAACTGAACTTCGAGGTGGCGGCCGGGCGCACCGTCGCCATCGTCGGGCCTTCCGGCGCCGGCAAGTCGACGATTTCGCGGTTGCTGTTCCGCTTCTATGACGTGACCGGCGGCCGCATCCTCATCGACGGCGAGGATATCCGCGACGTCACGCAGACCTCGCTGCGCGCCGCCATCGGCATGGTGCCGCAGGATACGGTGCTGTTCAACGACACCATCCGCTACAACATCCGCTACGGCCAATGGGACGCCAACGACGCCGAGGTCGAAGAGGCGGCGCGTCTCGCGCAGATCGACGGTTTCATCCGGCTGTCGCCAAAGGGTTACGAGACCGAGGTCGGCGAGCGCGGTCTGAAACTGTCCGGCGGCGAGAAGCAGCGCGTCGCCATCGCGCGCACCATCCTCAAGGCGCCGCCGATCCTGCTCCTTGACGAGGCGACTTCCGCGCTCGACAGCCGCACCGAGCGCGACATCCAGGACGCGCTCGACCGCGTGTCGAAGAATCGCACCACGCTGGTGATCGCGCACCGGCTCTCGACCATCGTCGGCGCCGACGAGATCCTGGTGCTCGACCAGGGCGTGATCGTCGAGCGCGGCACCCACAATGAGCTGCTCGCGCTTGGCGGCCTCTATGCCGGCATGTGGAACCGCCAGCGCGAGGCGCAAATGGCGCGCGAGATTCTCGCCGAGGTCGAGGAGGATACGCTGGCGCCCAACCGCAACCCGCCGGACGCGGACGAGGAACTCCTGCCTGCCGCCGCGGACGCCGCCGAATGATTGGTGCGGAATTGTCATTCCGGGGCGCAGCGAAGCGGCGAACCCGGAATCCATAACCACGATAGTTGAGGGAATGGCGCTTTGGCACATGTTCTGCAAGTTTTGGGGTTATGGATTCCGGCTCTCGCTTGCTGCGCTCGCTCGGCCGGAATGACGCTGAGTTAACGCATGTCCGTCATCAACTCCATCCGCTCGCAACTCGCACCGGTCAATCGGGAAGGCTATCCCTTCATCGGCGGCTTCGCGCTGGCGAGCTTGGTGTTGTTTTGGCTGTGGCCGCCGCTCGGTTGGCTCGGCGTCGTCGCGACGCTGTGGTGCGTCTATTTTTTCCGCGACCCGGCCCGGGTCACGCCGGCGCGGGACGGCGTTGTGGTGGCGCCGGCGGATGGCCGCATCAGCCGCATTGCCGACGCCGTGCCGCCCGAGGAGCTCGAGCTCGGCGCGTTGCCGTTGCCGCGCATTTCCATCTTCATGAGCGTATTCGATTGCCACGTGAACCGGAGCCCGCTCGCCGGACGTATCGAACGCATGGTCTACCGGGCCGGCGCCTTCCTCAGCGCCGATCTCGACAAGGCGAGCGAGAGCAACGAGCGCAATTCCTTCGTCATCGCCGCCGACGGCGGCGTGCGCATCGCCGTGATCCAGATCGCGGGTCTGGTCGCGCGCCGAATTGTGCCGTTCGTGCGTGCGGGCGAGGCGGTCGGTGCCGGTCAACGCATCGGCATGATCCGCTTCGGGTCGCGGGTCGATGTTTATCTGCCGGCGGGTACGCGGCCGCTGGTCGCCGAGGGCCAGACCGCCATCGCCGGCGAGACCGTGCTCGCCGAGATCAAGCCTTTGCCGGAGGGCTAGGCGTTCGACGTGAGCTGAGAAAGCGTTAACGCGACGGGCACTAGTTTGCCACGGCGCATGGCGGCGCCATCGTGGAAAGGTTATATTGCCGGCATGGCTGATCTGTCCCCGTTGGAGAACCGCCGGCTGCGCCGGCGGCGATTCCGCCGCATTCCGGTGCGCACGCTGGCGCCGAACCTCGTGACGTTGCTGGCGCTGTGCGCCGGCCTGACCGCGATCCGCCTGGCATTCGAGAACCGCTATGGGTTGGCGCTCGCGGCCATCGTGTTTGCCGCCATCCTCGACGGCATCGACGGCCGCCTGGCGCGGTTGTTGAAAGGAACCTCGCGGTTTGGTGCCGAACTGGACAGCCTGTCCGACTTCGTCAATTTCGGCGTCGCTCCGGCGCTGATCCTCTATTTCTGGGGCCTGCACGATCTGAAATCGGGCGGCTGGATCGCGGCGATGGTGTTTGCCATTTGCGCAGGGCTGCGGCTCGCCCGCTTCAATGTGATGATCGACGATCCGGACCGCCCCGCCTGGGCCAGCAATTTCTTTGTCGGCGTGCCGGCGCCGGCCGGCGCCATCATCGTGCTGTTGCCGATCTATGCGGTGTTTCTCGGCGTTCCGCGATCGCCATTTTTGACCTGGCTGACGCTCGCTTACACGCTGGCCGTCGCCTGCCTCATGGTGTCGCGGCTGCCGGTCTTTTCCGGCAAGCGCATCGGCCAGCGGGTGCCCCCGGAAATGGTCGGGCCGCTGGTCGTGGTGATGGTGCTGGCCGTGGCGCTGCTCGTTGCCTATCCGTGGATCCTGCTCACCGCCGGGACGCTCGCCTATCTGGTGAGCTTGCCGTTCGGCTGGCTGTCCTATCGCGGCTACGAGCGGCGGTCGCGCGAGAGCAAAGCGGAAGCGGCGACGCAAGCTGCCGCCGCACGGCCGACGCCGGCGGCTCCGGGCATCCCCCACCCCGCCGAAAACGAAGAGCGTCCTTCGCACCTCAATTGAGCCGTATCGCTCGAGCTTGTCAGCGTTCGAGGGGACCATGCGACTTGCCCGCCGCACGCTTCTGGCCTCGTTGTTGGCGTCCGTGGCGGCTCCCGCCGTGCTGCGGCTGGCGCGGGCCGACGCGCCGCAAGTAACGCTCAAGCTGCATCACTTCTTCTCGGCGGTATCGAGCGGGCACAACAAGTTTCTCGCGCCCTGGGCGCGCAAGGTCGAAGCAGAATCGGCCGGGCGCATCCGCATCGACATCTTTCCCTCGATGCAGCTCGGCGGCGCGCCGGCGCAACTGTTCGACCAGGCGCGCGACGGACTCGCCGACATCGTCTGGGCGGTGCCGGCCAGCACGCCCGGACGCTTCGCCAGGATCGAAGCTTTCGAGCTGCCGTTCGTGCCGTCGCACCGCGCTCTGGTCAATTCCAAGGCGATCGAGGATTACGCGGCGGTAAATCTGCAGGACGAGTTCCGCGAGGTTCATCCGATCTGCTTCTCATGCCGCGACCACAGCGTCCTGCATGCCAACCGCAGCATCCAGTCGATCGGCGATCTGAAGGGGCTCAAGCTGCACGTGGCAAACCGTCTTGCCGACGAAACCGTGCGCGCGCTGGGCGGGCAGGGCGTGACCGCACCGATCCCGCAGGTGCCGATGGCGATCGCCACGCACGCGATCGACGGTTGTCTCGATCCCTGGGATGTGGTGCCGGGCTTGAGGCTGCACGATCTGCTCAAGAGCCACACCGACTTCGCCGAGTCGTCGTTGAGCACGACGGCGTTCGTGCTGGCGATGAACAAAGCGGCGTATGACCGGCTGCCACGCGAGCTGAAGTCGGTGGTCGACAATAATTCGGGGCAAACCGCGGCCGGCATGGCGGGCGCGATGTGGGACCTCGACGCCGCTGCCGTCGCCGATATGGTGCGGCAGCGCGGCGATGCGGTGACGACGCTGACGGCGGAACAGATCGCGCCATGGCGCAAGGCCACCGAGCCGGTGATCGCGGCATGGCTGCGGCAAATGCGAGAGCGCAAAATCAACGGCGGCAAGCTCGTCGCCGACGCCCGGGCGCTCGTGGCCAAATACGCCAACGAGCCGGAGCCGCAACCGCCGCCTGAGCCGAAGATCGCAGCGCAGCCGGAGCAGCCGCCGCAAGTCAAGGCCGCAACGCCGAAAGTGGAGACACCCGCCGCCGCGCCAGCGGCAAAAATTGCTCCCGCTGCGAAACCTGTCCCGCCCAAGGAGCTGGACATCCCCCTGTAACGAAGCGGGCCCTTAGTGGCGCATGATCTTTTCGGCTCGAGGAACTTTTGCGCGCGTGTGATGCGTGCTGATCGCCCGGCGCGGCAGATCATTGCGGCAGCGGATAACCGGGCATCAGATCGTAGGGATGCGCCCAGCCGGGCAGGGCCTTGATGCGCTCAAGCCAAGCGCCGATGTTCCTGTATTCGGCGGCCATGTCGAAACCGAATTCCTTGGGCGGATAGTAGAGGTAGCCGACCAGCGAGAGATCGGCGATGGTCGGCTCCGGCCCGAGCACGTAGGCGCGAGGGGCGAGGCGCTTGTCGAGTATGCCGAGCGCATTGTCGATGCGGCCCTTGAGGAAAGCGAGCACGGCCGGGTCGCCTTTCGGCTTCGCCAGACTGTGCAGGAACCGATAGGGCGCCAACAAGCCGTTGAGCTTCTGGTTGTCGAAAATGATCCAGCGCAGCGCTTCAAGCCGGATGGATTCGCCAGGCGGCAGAAATTTTCCAAAGCGGTCGGCGAGGTAGAGCAGGATGACGCCGGACTGGCTGAGTTTTCTCGCGCCGTGGACCAGGACCGGCGCTTCGCCCATTTCGTTGACGGTCGAGCGATATTCCGCCGTCCGCGTCTCGCCATTGAAAAAATCGACAAAGATCGGCTGCCAATCGGCGCCGACGAGATTGAGCATCAGCGCCGCGCGATAGGCGTTGCCGGACTGGGCGAAGCAGTAGAGCTGATACTCGGCCATGGTGCGCCTTTAGAAATTCACGAGCCTGGCGTCGGCCGCTTTGGCGGCGGCGTAAAAATCATTCATGCCGGCGAGCTTGACACGGCGATCGAGCGATGCGGCGGCAAGCCCGCGCGCCTCGACGCACGGCTTGCACGCCAGCAGCATCACCTTCTGGTGACTCGCGATCTCCTCGTAGCGATTCGGCGGGCCGACCGGCACCAGCGTCTTGCCGACGCCGTCGACCGCCATCAGCACCGCGTCGTGGAACAGCATCAGCGTGACGCTGTCGCCCGCCTGCACGGCGGACGCGGCGAACAGAAACGGCAGCATGGCGCGGGTCGGATCGGTCGGTCCCCAGGTACCAGAGATGACCCACTGCATGTCCGGTCTCCTTTTCCCAACGATCGCAGGCTAGCGCGACAGCGATATTTCTCCGCCGGCGGTCGCTTGCCCGGCGAAGCGGCCGTCGGAGAACGAAACCTGCGCCAGCGGCTGGCCCTTGTGGTCGCGGATGACCAGTACACTGTGCTCGAAAGTCCACTTGCGGCTGGTGAAGAAATTGCCGGGGCAGCCGCCTTCGGGCGCGATGGTGCCTTGGACGGCGCCGGGGGCATTGCCGAAAGTCATGAAGCAGGCGCCGCCGCCGGCTGCGGCAAGCCGCCAGCGGCCGGCCAGATCGACCGGAGGTGGCGGCGGAGGAGGCGGGGGTGGCGGGGGAGCCGCCGCGACCGGCGGTTCGGGCGGAGGCTTGCTGGCACAGCCGGCAAGCGCAGCAAACGCGGTAAGCGCCAGCAATGCGGCGGCGACCTTTGCCGCGTGTGTTCTCCTAGGCCTCAAGTCGATCAATGTGCTCATCGCCAATTAGAAAACCCGAAATACAGCCGCAAAAGAAGCCCCCAAAGCCGCTTACCGAGGCCCAACACCCCTTTTGCGGCAATATTCCTGACCGAAATCAACCCTTTTGTGGGACCCGTGTCGAAGAAGGCACACTGGCAGCGCTGGCTCGCGCGCGCCAAGCGGCCCGTATCGCGTCCGAGGTGGTGCCCGAGCCGTCCGGCTTCCAGCCGGGCGGGCCGAACACGTAGCCGAGCCGCTCGCGCCAATTGCCGGCCGCGCGTACGTCGTGGACAATCCCGGCCCATTCATGGAAGGCGATGCGTAATGGATTGAACGTGCCGAGGTTTTTGACGATGCCGTAACGGCACGGCTCGGTGTCGTCTTCCGGCACGAAAGTGCCGAACAGCTTGTCCCAGATGATCAGGATGCCGGCGTAGTTGCGGTCGAGATAGCGGGGATTTGTTGCATGATGCACGCGGTGGTGCGACGGCGTGTTGAACACGGCCTCGAACCAGCGCGGCAGCCGGCGCACCTGCTCGGTGTGGATCCAGAACTGATAGATGAGGCTGATGCCTTTCTCGAAGATGATCAGCGCCGGCGGAAAGCCGATCAGCGCCAGTGGCAGCCAGACCACCCAGGTCAATGCCAGATTGCCGGTCCAGGTCTGGCGCAGCGCGGTCGAGAGATTGTAGTGCTGCGACGAATGGTGGTTGACGTGGGCCGCCCACCAGATGCGGTGCTCGTGGCTCAGGCGATGGAACCAGTAATAGCAAAGGTCCTCGGCCAGGAAGATCGCCAGAAACGCCCACCACGTGTAGCCGATGTCGAACAACCGAAACTGCCACACCCAGGCGGTAGCCAAATACAGTAGGCCGGCGGTGGCGAGCCCTTGGGCGAAATTGCCGAGACCCATCAGCAGCGACGCGGCGGTATCGCGCAGCTCGTAACTCGCGCTGCTGCGCAAGCGGGCAATGGCGACCTCGGCGAGCACCAGGACGATGAACGCCGGGACCGCGAGCGCAACGGGATCGGGAAGAGTCATGATGCAAGCGCGGCCGCGCTGCGGCCTCCCTGTGTTTCGGTCGGCCGGATCAGCAACCGCTCCATCCGCGCCGCCCAGGCCTGGGCCGCTTCCGCATCGCCGAGCCGCAAAATGAACCGGCGCGCGCCGAGATCGGTGAGCGTCAGGACGAGGTCGCCGCCGCGCGCCGCGACGCCGGCAAGGTCGCCAGGTGCGACGATCCGGACCGTCACCCGATCACCCAGCGCGAACAGGACGGCGATGCGGCGCTCGGCGCGGTCAACGGCGAGCGCGCCGCGCTTGTCCGCCGCCAGCCGCAGCTCGCCGGACTCGAAATCCGGATGGTCGAGCGCCAGCTGCCGGCGAACGGTGTCGGCGTCGTCGATGCTGGCGCTTCTCAGCCCGCCGACGAGCCAGACGACCAGGACGATGAGGGCAATTCCGCCGACCGGCAGGATCAAGTCCAACGGGCTCACGACAGCGGCACCTCATACCGGCGAATGCCGAGATCGGCCGAATTTCGCGAACAATAGGGCCGCGCGCGGCTGGCGGCAACCGCACGAACATGTACCGGCCGCCATCAATCCCCGGTATAAACCCGCAAGGCCGACCTTCGGGGGAGGGGACGATGCAGGCTTCCACATTCACGTTGGCGACGCCCGACGGCGTGTCGCTTTTTGTCTATCGCTGGCTTCCCGACGGGCCGCCGAAGGCGGTCGTGCAGATCGCGCATGGGCTCGCCGAGCACGCGGCGCGGTATGCCCGCGTGGCCGAGGCGCTCACCCGCGCCGGCTATGCGGTCTATGCCGACGACCATCGCGGCCACGGCCGCACCGCACGGACGCCCGACGAGCTCGGCCTGTTCGCCGAGCGCGACGGCTGGAAGAAATGCATCGACGATCTTTGGCTGCTCAACCGCCGCATCGCGGCCGACCATCCGGGCCTGCCGATCGTCCTGCTCGGTCACTCGCTCGGCTCGTTCATGGTGCAATATTTCATTAGCGAACACGGCGACGCGCTCGCCGCCGCGGTGCTCTCGGCCTCGAACGGCAAGCCGCCGCCGATCGCGCCGATCGGGCTATTGCTGGCGCGGCTGGAGCGGCTCCGTCTCGGGCAACGCGGCCACAGCTCGGTGATGCAAGCGCTGTTCTTCGGCGCTTTCAACAAGCCGTTCAAGCCGGCGCGCACGCCGTTCGACTGGCTGTCGCGCGACACCGCCGAAGTCGACAAATACATCGCCGACCCGTTGTGCGGCTTTGAATCGACGGTGCAACTCTATATCGACCTGCTGGAAGGGTTGCGCGAAACCGCCAATCCGTCGCGGCAGGCGCGAATTCCGAAAGACCTGCCGATCTACATCTTCAACGGCAGCCGCGACCCGGTCAGCGACAACATCGCTCAACTCATCGACGCCTATCGGGCCGCCGGTATCAAACAGGTGGTGCACAAAGTCTACCCGGACGGCCGCCACGAAAGCTTGAACGAAACCAATCGCGACGCGGTGACGCGCGATCTGATCGCCTGGCTCGACGGCGTGATCGGGCAGCGCCGCCGCTCGGCTACTTCATCGTCGGGATGACGAACTCGGCGCCGTCCTTGATGCCCGAGGGCCACCGCGCGGTCACCGTCTTGGTCTTGGTATAGAAACGCACCGCATCGGGGCCGTGCTGGTTGAGGTCGCCGAAGCCGGAGCGCTTCCAGCCGCCGAAAGTGTAATAGGCGAGCGGTACGGGAATCGCGAAATTCACGCCCACCATGCCGACCTCGACGCGGCTGACGAAGTCGCGCGCGGCGTCGCCGTCGCGGGTGAAGATGGCGACGCCGTTGCCGTAATCGTGCTCGGACGGCAGCCGCACCGCCTCTTCGTAGTCCTTGGCGCGCACTACCGAGAGCACCGGGCCGAAAATCTCGTCCTTGTAAATGCGCATGTCCGGCGTGACGTGGTCGAACAGGCAGCCGCCCATGAAGTTGCCGTGCTCATAGCCCTGCAGCTTGAAATTACGGCCGTCGACCACGAGCTTGGCACCTTCTTTGACGCCGAGGTCGACGTAGCTTTTGACTTTGTCGAGATGCGCCTTGGTGATCATCGGACCGTAATCGGCCTGGGTGTCGGTCGACGGCCCGATCTTCAGGCTCTCGACCCGCGGCACCAGTTTCTCGAGCAGAATGTCGGCCGTCTTCTTGCCCACCGGTACCGCGACCGAGATCGCCATGCAGCGCTCGCCGGCCGAGCCGTAACCGGCGCCGATCAGCGCATCGACGGCCTGATCCATGTCGGCGTCGGGCATCACGATCATATGGTTCTTGGCGCCGCCGAAACATTGCGCGCGTTTGTTGTTGGCGCAGGCGGTCGTATAGACATATTCGGCGATCGCCGACGAGCCGACGAAGCCGATCGCCTTGATGCGCGGATCGGTGAGCAGCGTATCGACCGCCTCCTTGTCGCCGTTGACGACGTTCAGCACGCCCGCGGGCAGCCCGGCCTCGAGCAACAACTCGCCAAGCCGCATCGGCACCGACGGAGCGCGCTCCGACGGCTTGAGGATGAAGGCGTTGCCGCAGGCCAGCGCCGGCGCGAATTTCCACATCGGGATCATCGCCGGGAAGTTGAACGGCGTGATGCCGGCGACGACACCGAGCGGCTGGCGCATGGAATAAAGGTCGATGCCGGGACCGGCGCCTTCGCTGAATTCGCCTTTAAGCAGATGCGGGATGCCGCAGGCGAACTCGACCACTTCGAGGCCGCGCTGCACGTCGCCTTTGGCGTCGGCGAAGGTCTTGCCGTGCTCGGATGAAAGCAACCGCGCCAGGCTGTCGTGTTCCTTCTGCGCCAATTCGAGAAATTTCATCATCACCCGCGCGCGCCGCTGCGGATTCATGGCCGCCCAGCCCGGCTGCGCCGCTTCGGCGACGGCGATGGCGTGCTCGACCTCGGAATGCTTGGCGAGGGCGACCTTGGCCTGCACCTCGCCGGTATTGGGATTAAAGACGTCGCCGAAGCGCCCCGATGTGCCCTTGACCTCTTTGCCGCCGACGAAATGGCCGATCTCACGCATGAGCTTTCTCCTTGGACAATGAACGGCGGGGGCGGTGGGTTGGAAGTTCCTACAACACAACGGCGAACGCGCATAGGAACTTCACATCCAGGCCGCCCTCGGCTGACGATCCGGCCGGTGGCCCGCTAGTACGACCGGAAGTTCGCAGGTCGCTATACCGCAAGGACTTCCAGTGCGCGGAAGCGGGACACTAGCGCTTTTCCCTGGGCCTATTGTGCGGCTTTTTTCCGCGGCGGTCACGGGGGCGGCGGGGGTCCTCGATATGCGGTTCCATTACCGCCCTGGACGGGGTCTTGCCGGACCGGCATACCGGTCCCACCCTACGATCCACAGGGAGATGGACATGTCGAGTCAATCGGGTAGTGGCGTGCGCGATCTGACGCCGCAAGAAGTCGCGCAAGGACTGAAGGACGGTCGCGTCGTTCTGGTTGACGTGCGCGAGCCGAACGAGACGGCGGTCGAACGCTTTCGCGGCGCCGTGCTGGTGCCGCTCTCGGCCTTCGATCCGGTCGCGATCCCGGCGCCGCCGGGTTGCGAAGTCGTGTTTGCCTGCCGCTCCGGCCGCCGCTCGGTCACCGCCTCGCTCGCGGCGCAAGAGCAAGGCTTCGCCTACGACGCGCATCTCGCCGGCGGGCTTCTGGCGTGGAAAGCCGCCGGACTGCCGACCGAGACCTGAGCCAGTGACGGCCTCTCGCGCAATCTTGGCGATCGTCGCCATGCTGACCGGTGCATGGCTCGGCGGCATATTTCCCGCCACTGCGCAGCCGGAGCGGGTCGTCAATTTCTACAATTGGTCGGACTATATCGATCCCACGGTGCTCGACGATTTCACCAAAGAAACCGGCATCAAGGTCCGCTACGACACGTTCGATTCCAACGACACGCTGGAGGCCAAGCTTTTGGCCGGCAAATCCGGCTACGATGTCGTGGTGCCGACCGCTTATTTTCTCGCCCGCCAAATTTCCGCCGGCGTCTTTCAGAAGCTCGACAAGTCGAAGCTGCAGAACCTCGGCAATGCATGGCCGCAGATCGCGGAGCGGCTGGCGATCTACGATCCCGGCAATCAGTATGCCGTCAACTACATGTGGGGCACGACCGGGATCGGCTACAACGTGAAAGCGGCGAGCGCAATCCTGCGGCCGCAGGCGGCGAGCAGCGCTGCCGGCGACGGTCTTATCAACTCTTGGGACGATGTGTTCGACCCGCAAAGGATCGCCAGGTTCAAGGATTGCGGCATCTATCTGCTCGATTCGTCCGACGACATCATGTCCGCCGCGCTCCACTATCTTCGCCTCGATCCGAATTCGAGCAATCCGGGCGATCTGCAAAAGGCCGCCGATCTCCTGACCAGGATCAGGCCGTACGTCCGCAAGTTCCATTCCTCGGAATATCTCAACGCACTGGCGGCCGGCGAGATCTGCTTCGTCGTCGGCTTTTCCGGCGACATCAAGCAGGCGCAGAAGCGCGCCGCCGAGGCCAACGGCGGCGTGGAGATCGGCTATGCGATTCCGAAGGAGGGCGCGCAATTGTGGTTCGACAACCTCGCCATCCCCAAGGACGCGCGGAATGTCGCCGCGGCGCACCGCCTCATCGATTATCTGCTGAAACCCGACGTGGCGGCGAAGAACACCAATTTCATTTCCTACGCCAACGGAAATCTGGCGAGCCAGAAATTCATCGACAAATCGATCCTCGACGACCGCACCATCTATCCCGACGCCGCCACCATGGCGAAGCTTTACACTATCATCGCGCACGACCAGAAGACGCAGCGGCTGATCAACCGGCTGTGGACGCGGATCAAGACCGGGCGATGAGGGGATCGGCTCTTTTGTCCCGAGCACCCGAAAGGCTACACAACGGAATTCGCGCCGCGGTGAGCGCGGCAGGAACGTGAGGAGACACGAATGGGCGCGCTAGACGACAAAGTTGCCATCGTCACCGGCGGTTCGAGCGGCATCGGCGAACGGATCGTCGAACTCTTCGTCGAAGAAGGAGCCAAAGTCGTCGTCGCCGCACGCCGGCAGGAAGAGGGCGCTGCACTGGAAAAGCGCCTCGGCGTCCGCTTCATCCGCACCGACGTTGCCAACGAGTCCGACGTCAAGACAATGGTCGATCAAGCCGTTAAGTGGTTCGGTCGCGTGGATTGTCTGGTCAACAATGCGGGCGTGCCGTCGCCGATGGTCAGCATCACCGAGATCGACGTGCCGACGATCGACCAGCTGCTGGCGGTCAATGTCCGCGGCGTCATGCTGGGCATCAAGCACGTGGCACCGGTGATGCTGGAGCAAAAGGCCGGCAGTATCATCAATATCGGCAGCATTGCCGGTCTTCGCGGTGGCGCTTCCGGCCACATCTACAGCGCCACGAAGGCCGCCGTGCAGTCGATCACTCGGTCGGCCGGCGCGGAGCTGGGGGAAAAGGGCATCCGAGTCAACACCATATCGCCGGGCGCGATTGTCACCGGCATTTTCGCCAAGAACGCAGGCGTTGAGGCTTCCAAGGCCGACCGGCTGACCGATGTCATCAAGGGGGCTTTCGCGACGCTGCAGCCGATCCCGCGCGCCGGTATGCCCGAAGACATCGCCCAAGCCGCGGTGTTCCTGGCCGGCGACGGATCGAGCTTCATCAATGGCCAGGATATCGTCGTCGATGGCGGGATGACGAGCGTCACCCGCGGCTGGTCAGCTTCTGCGACTGCGCGCGGCGAAATGGGCAAGCGGCTGAAGGAAGCTGCCAAGAAGTTGTAAGGTTACACGCCGCTTCTCACCGCTCCCGCCAGCGGTGATGCAGCCAGAGCCATTGCTCGGGATGCTCGCGCACCCAGCCTTCGACCACCGCGGTGATCGCCTGCATGGTCCCCTTGATGTCGATGCGGCCGTCGGCGTCGCGCGCCGGCTCGACCGGATCGGTGATATCGACCCAAAAGCTATTGCCGTCGGGCTTGCGCACCGCGCGTAACCCGTGAATGGGGGATTCGGTTTGGCGGGCCAAGAGCGCGATCAACGGATTGGCCAGGCAGCGCCGGCCGAAAAAAGTCACCTCGACACCTCTGGTGAAATGCTGGTCGACCAGCATGCCGACATGGGTGCCGGACTGTAACAGGCGCGCCAGCTTGAGCGGCGCCTCGAGGCCGGTCGGAACTAGCTCGCCCATCAGCGGCTCACGCAGCTTGACGATGATGTCGCTGACGGGGCGGATATTGGGCCGCCGATACAGCACGGCGGAATGCTCGACGAGCACTTTCGCCACGACGGCGGGAAGTTCCCAGTTGGCGAGATGAGCGGCAAAACCGAGTATCGGCTTGTCGACGTCCAGCATACGCCGGAAGCGTTCGGTCGTTTCCGCCGCGTAGGTGATGACGTCTGCCGTTTGCCGGCCGAGGCCGTCGACGCAGAATTCATCGAGGTGAGCGAACTCGACCGCGATCCGGCCGAGATTGTCCCAGACGCCGGCGAGGATTTGCTCGATCTCGGCCTCGGATTTTTCCGGATAGGCGGCGCGCAGATTTTGGCGGGCGAGGCGGTGTTCCTTGAACAGCGGCCCGAGCTTGCGCATCGCCGCGCCGGCGAAGTCCGCCGTGCGCCTACGGTCGAAGCGCTTGACCGCGCCGAGCAGTCCGACGGCGCTGGCGCCGACCGCCGCATCGAATAGCGCTTTGAGTCTCCGTTCGGCCATCAGAACGTGACGACGATTTTGCCGAAAACCTGGCGGCTTTCGAGCCGCGCCAAACCGCGCTCGAAGTCGGCGAGCGCGACCTCAGTGTCGATCACCGGCAGCAGACCGGATGCCATCTTCGCCAGGCTCTCGCGGATGTTGCGCATGGAGGCGCCGAACGAACCGAAGATGTGGTATTGCTGCTGGAAGAGCTGGAACAGATTGATGGTGGTCGACTGACCGGAGGTCGAGCCGCAGGTGACCAGCCGGCCGCCGCGCTTGAGGCAGAACAGCGAGCCGTTGAAGGTATCGGGACCGACGTGCTCGAAGGCGACATCGACGCCTTTCTTGGCGGTGAGCTTGCGCACCACGCCTTCGAACCGCTCGGTCCGGTAATTGATGACGTGGTCGGCGCCGAGCGCCTTGGCCTTCGCCGCTTTCTCGTCGTCGCCGATGGTGGTGATGACGGTGCAGCCGATCGCCTTCGCCATCTTGATGGCCACCGTGCCGATGCCGGAACCGCCGGCTTGCACCAGAATGGTCTCGCCCGGCTCGAGCTTGGCATTGTCGAACAGCATGTGCTGGACGGTGGCAAACGCCACCGGCGCGCAGGCGGCATCGCGGAAACTCACCCCCGCCGGCACCGGGATCACCAGCCGCGCCGGCATGTTGAGCCGATCACGGGCAAAGCCGTCGACATGAAAACCCATGATGCCGCCGACATTTTCACAGAGATTGTCGCGGCCCTCGCGGCAGGCTTTGCAGATGCCGCAGGTCAGCGCGCCGTAGGCGACGACGCGATCGCCCCCCTTCAAGTTGGCGACGTCGGGGCCGACGGCGACGACTTCGCCGGCCGCTTCGACGCCGACGACGAGCGGCAGCTTGCGCTTGGCGAACGCCATGCCGCGCCAGCCCCAGACGTCGATGTGATTGAGGCCGACCGCCTTGATGGCGATCTGCACCTCGCCCGCTGCCGGCACGGCCGGCGCCGCGACATCGCGCAGCTCGATCTTGCGATCGGCGATGAGCATGAGCGCGCGCATCGAAAGCAGCGGGGCCGGGCTCTCGGGCGCGTCGCCCGCGGTCGTGCCGGCGGCGAGGCTCACGCCGGCTCCCGCGCCATGACCAGGCAGACGTTCTGGCCGCCGAAGCCGAACGAATTGGACATGGCGCGCCGCACCGTCGCGTCGCGCGCCACATTCGGCACGACGTCGAGCGGGATCGCCGGATCCGGAACGGTGTGGTTGATGGTCGGTGGGATGCGTTGATGTTGCAGCGTCAACAGCGTGAACGCCGCTTCGACGGCACCGGCCGCGGTCAAGGTGTGGCCGATCATCGATTTGTTCGACGAGATCGGAATGCCGCGGATGCGCTCGCCGAACACCGCGGAGACGCCGAGATGCTCCATCTTGTCGTTCTCCGGCGTCGAGGTGCCGTGGGCGTTGATGTAGTCGATCTCCTCCGGCGCGACGCCGGCATCGGCCAGTGCATTGCGCATGGAGGCGATGATCGGCTTGCCGTCGGGGCTCGATCGGGTGCGATGGAACGAATCGGACTTCTCGCCATAGCCTTCGAGAATGCCGAGCACGCGCGCGCCGCGCGCGCGCGCGTGATCGAGATTTTCGAGCACCAGCGCCGCGGCGCCTTCGGCCAGCACGAAGCCGTCGCGGTTTTTGGAGAACGGCTTGGAGGCGCGCTCCGGCGGATCGTTTTGGGTCGAGAGCGCGGACAGGAGCGAGAAACGCACCAGCGATTCCGGCGTCAGCGAGGCGTCGGCGCCGATCGCCAGCGCGGCTGCGCAATCGCCGCGGCGGATCGCCTCGATGCCCAGTTGGATGGCGCTGGCGCCGGACGCGCAGGCGGTGTTCAGCGAGATCGGCGAGCCTTCGGTGCCGAAATGCTCGGCGAGATGCTCGCCGATGATGCCGAACTTGAAGGTGCCGTGACGCGCGGCGAATTCGCGGGCAACCCGCATCAGCTCGGGATAGCCGGTGCCGGCATTGGCTGCGGCCATCTCGGCCATCCGGATACGATCGGCCCACTCGACTTCGAGCGGCGGCGGCGCCAGGAACAGCGGCCCGGGGAAACGGTCCTTAGCGCCGAGGCCGGCTTCCGCGATCGCCTCCTCGCCGGCGAGAAGCGCAATGCGCTCGGAAAGCTCTGCCGGCGACATGGCGTCCCGGTACACCTCGTCGACCGCGCCGGCGATGGTGGTTTTCAGACCGTCGGTCGGAAAGCGTGAAATACGGCGGATGCCGGAGACGCCGCCGGTCAATTTCGCCCAATTGTCGGCTTTGCCGATGCCGAGCGAGGTGACCACGCCGATCCCGGTGACGGCGACGATCGGGCGGTTAAGCTTGTCCCGTGTTGCCGCGGCCATGACGTTCTCCTTCAATCGACCCGTTCAACCAGCGCCAAGCCTTCGCCGCGCCAGTTGCCAACGCTGGTGACCACGACCTGCGAGAGGTCGGACGGGCTCGTCCCGACGTCCCCAGCTCCGGCCGGTGCGGGCAGCTTACCGTGCTCCAGCGCCGCGCAGGCGATCCCCAGATTGCTCATAAATTGAGCCTCGAGACCATGCCCGATATAGGTCCCGGTGGCGCGCACGGGAAGGCCAATGTCGTTAAGCGCCTCGCGCTCCGCCGACGTCGCCGGTTCGAGCCCGGCGGCGCCGGAGATCACCGCAGCGTGGGCGCGGTCGACCCGCGCGGCGATCGTCTCCCATTGGCGGCGGAGCGTCGCCTCGATGTCTCCCGTCAGACGCCGGTTACGGTCGGAACAGACCGATGAAATCCGCCCCCGGGCGCGGGCGCCGCGGGCCTGCGCGTGGTCGCGGCTTTCGAGCATGAGGAACGCGCCCATGTTGCCGAGCGCGATGCCCCCTTGCGGACCGCGATCCCAGACCGGCACGAACGAGCCCTGCAGCAGCGCGCCGGATTCCTCATAGACCAGCAGCGCGTCCCAGCGCGTGGCATGAAAGGCGCCGCCGACCAGCGTCAATTCGCTCTGTCCGGCGGCGATGCGCGCCTGCGCGACGCGCGCGGCGTCGACGCCGGCGGCCTCCTCGCCGAGAAACGTGCGTGAGGATCCCACCACGCCGTGCACGATCGAGATATTGCCGGCGAGCAGGTTCGGCAGCTGCGCCAAGAACAAGGTCGGGCGCAGATCGCTCATCAGCCGTTCGTTGAGGAAGGCGCCGGGCTTGGCCGCGCTGCGCATGGCGCTGAGGATCGCGGCGTCGGCGGCGATGTCACGCTCGCCGCCTTCGGCGGCGACGATCATATCGGTGCGGTCGAGCAGATCGGGCTTGCCGGCAATGCCGGCGTCGCCGAGCGCGAGGCCAGCGGCATAGACGCCGACGCGCTGCCACAGCTCCATCTGCCGCTGATCGCTCTTCTTCGGAATCTGCTTGTCGAAATTGATCGGCGCCAGCGGATGCACGATGTAAGGCGCGAAGCTCTTGTCGTCGTAGGGCGGTGGATCGCCGCGTTGCAAATGACGCCACGCCGCATCGAGCCCTTCGCCCAGGCAAGTCACAAGTCCGACGCCGGTGATCCACACCTCGCGGCGTTCCGTCACTTGGCGAACTCCTTGACCGCGATATCGATCCGTTCCGCCCAATCAAACAACACCTGGCGGAATTGCGGCGTGGGGTAGGGCATGATGCGATACGTCAAATCCGCCTCGCAGACGACCTTGCCGTCGTGGCGTCCGGCGCATTCGCCGACGGCGTAGCCCGAACCCTCATGCTGCACATGGCCTTCGAATTCGAGCAAGCTGCCGGGAAAGACCGGGCTGCGGAATTTGGCGTCCTTGACGCCGACCAGAATCGGCATGGCGGCGAAGCCGCCGATCACGCTGACCAGCCAGCCGGTGGTCTGCGCCATGCATTCGATCAGCAGCACGCCCGGCATCAGGGGATAGCTCGGAAAGTGGCCCTCGAACACGGTGCTCTGCTGCGGAACGGTGCAGACCGCACGAATCCGGCGCGCGCCGACGTCGATCTCGACGACGCGGTCGATCATCTGAAAATATTCAAGCTGCATGGGTGGCGCCTCAGGCGCCCTTCGCCGCGACCAGCTTGTCGATTTGCTCGCTCAGATTCTTCAGCACGAAGTACTGGTCGGTGGTCGCCTTGCCCTCGTTGACTTCCTGGGTCCATTGCTCGAGCGGTAGCTTAATGCCGAAGGTCTTGTCGATGGCAAAGGCGATATCGAGGAAGTCGAGACTGTCGATCTCGAGGTCGTTGATGGCGTGGCTTTCCGGCTTGATGTTCTCCCGCGGGATGTCGCAGGTTTCCGCAATGATATCAGCCACTTTATCGAACGTACTGGACATCGGGCATGCTCTTTTTCTGGCAGCAGAATGGCGCCGTCCGCGGGAACGGCGCCGAACAAGCCCGATCGCTGCGGGCCCCTCCGGTCGTGGATGCCCGTATAGCGAAGGACATCGTCGAGTTCAACGCCGCCCGGGGATTGCGCATGTCCGCCGTCGTTTGCCGCATGGCAACCGGCAGCGATCTGTCCTAAATTCCCATTAAGGGCGTGTGGGCGGGTATCCGATACGGAGCAATGCGATGACTTATTTTGCGGCCAAGTCAATCCGTTACTGCCTCACCGCGGCGTTCGCGCTAGCGGCGGTGCAACTGGCGGCGGTTGGCGCCGAAGCCGCCGATTATGATGTCGGATCGATCCACATCGCCCAGCCCTGGGCGCGCGCCACGCCGAAGGGCGCAAGCTCCGGCGCCGGCTACATGACGGTCACCAACAACGGTACGACGCCCGATCGCCTGAGCTGCGTCTCCAGCGATGCCGCCGCGAAGTGCCAAATCCACACCATGACCGTGGAGGGCGGCGTGATGAAGATGCGGCCGGTGGAAGGCGGCCTCGAAATCAAGCCGGGCGAGACCATCATGCTCAAGCCGTCGAGCCTGCACGTGATGTTCGTCGACCTCAAGCATCCCCTGGAACAAGGCAAGATGGTCGGGGCGACGCTCAAATTCGAGAAGGCCGGTACGGTCGACGTCGAGCTTCCGATCGCGGCCATCGGCGCCGCCATGCCCGGCGCTCCCGCCGCCGGCGGCACGATGATGCAGGGCGGCGGCATGATGCAGATGAAGCACTAGAGGCGCCGCGGCGCCGCACCGGCTATTTGTTCGCCTCGCGGAACGGCGCCGGCGTGCCTTCGGGCACCGGCATGCAGAACACGTTGAGTATCATCGACACCATGGCGTAGTAGCCGAGGATGCCGACCAGCTCGACGATTGCGGCATCGCCGAGAAGTTTATGCACGCGCTTGTACGTGGCGTCGCTGACGCGCCGCGTCGCATACAGCTCCCGGACGAAGGCGTAGATCGCCATCTCGTCGCGCGGTGCCGATGTAGGCGTTCGGCCGGCGTGAAGATCGCGGATCGTGGCCGGCTTCACGCCTTGCTTGGCGGCGATCGCCGCGTGCGCCACCCATTCATATTGCGCCTGCCAAAATCGCGCTGTGCAAAGGATCGCGAATTCCGACAGCCGCGGCGGCACGCTGGTGCCTAGGCGCGCATGGCCGCCAAGCTGCTGCGCCAAATGACCGAAGCCGGGAGCATGCAGATAGACCGCGAACGGACCGCTGTTGCTGAAGCGACCGCGCGGGCCGGATGAGATCGCGTCGACTAACGCCTGCTGCTCGCCGGTCAAGCTCGCCATGTCGAGCGCGGGCAGGCGGGGGGAGGGCAATCGGCGCGTTCGGCGCGATTTGTTCGATCGGGAGCGGGCCGACGGCGATTTGGCCATGGTTTCCTCTTTTGAGATTCGCAACGAGACTGGCTTTTTTCGTCGCGTCGAGCTTTCTGCAACGCTTTTCGCTATTGCACGTCAGCATGAACCGCCGGGTCAAGCCCGGCGGTGACGAAGAAATCCGGCGCCCTATTTCTTGCTGGCGGAGCTTGCGCTAGAAGCGAGGCATGGTCGCCGTCAAAGCGCTGTTGTTCGACGTCTTCGGCACGCTGGTCGATTGGCGCAGCGGGGTTGCGCGCGAGGCCGAGGCGGTGCTCAAGCCGCGCGGCTACGCGCTCGACTGGCCGGTCTTGGCGGATGCCTGGCGCGGCGAATATCAGGGCGCCATGGAGGAGGTGCGCTCCGGCCGCATCCCGTTCGGCAAGCTCGACGTGCTGCACCGGCGAAACCTCGATCGCATCCTGCCGCGTTTCGGCGCCGGCTCGCTGAGCGAGGAAGAACGCCGCACACTCAACCTCGCCTGGCACCGGCTCGACGCCTGGCCCGACGTGACGGCCGGCCTGGCGCGTCTCAAGCGCAAGTATCTCTTGGCGCCGCTGTCGAACGGCAATGTTTCCATCATGGTCGATCTGGCGCGGCGCAATGACTTTCCCTGGGACGCCATCCTCGGCGCCGAATTCGCCGGCGACTACAAGCCGAAGCCGCGCGTCTATCTTTCCGCCGCCGAAGCCTTCGATCTGGCGCCGCAGGACTGCATGATGGTGGCCGCGCACAGCAGCGATCTTGCCGCCGCCGCGGCGCTCGGCTTGCGCACCGCCCATATCGCGCGGCCGAACGAGGGCGGACCGGGTCGCGGCGAGACCGCGCCGACTGTCGCGGTCGATATCGCGGCGAACAGCATCGAGGATTTGGCGACGCGGCTCGGCGTGTGAGAGACGTTACTGCGCCGGTGCCTCGACCCGAAAACCGCCGCTTGCGTCGAGCGCAATACCGCCGTCGGCGACGGCGCGCGCCCAGCGGTTGGTCGCGGCGATGCCGCCGAAGGAAAAGAAATGCGGCACGATGCCGGCGGGCGCCGCCTCTGCCAGCGTCCGCACCAGGTCATCGGGCGTGGTCAGGGCGAACATCTGGCGCATCAGGCCTGCGCGACGCGCCAGCGCCTGCGCGGAGGCGCGCACGCCGCAGCGGCTGGCGTAGCGGAGAAGCGCCGCGAGACTGGTCGGGCCGACCAGCCCGATGCGCAGCCGATGATCGAAGCCGAACGCACGCAGCCGCGCGATGAAGTCGAGGACCGCCTGCGCATCAAAACAGAACTGGGTAACGATCTCGACGATAAGTCCGATCGCCTCCGCAGCCGCGATCTTTTCCGCGAGCGCGCGATCGAGTTCTTCGTCGCCGATGCGCGGGTGGCCTTGCGGATAGCCGGCGATGCCGACGGTGCGGATACCGCGCCGCCGCAGCAAGCCCGAGTCGATGGCATCAATGGCGCGACGGAACGGTCCGCATTCGCCGCGGTCGCCGGCGATGACGAGCACGCTGTCGACACCGGCCTCGGCGGTGAGCCGAGCCAGCACATCATCGAACGCCGCGACGCTGCCGAAATTGCGCACCGCCAGATGCGGCACCGGCTCGAAGCCGGCCGCCCGCAGCCGGATAGCGGCAGCAACGGATTCGTCCACGGGGCGATTCGGCGGCGCGCTGAGATAGACTCGCGTGCCGCGCCGGAGCAGTGCCATCGCCGCGATGTCGGCGTCCGATGGCCGCGTCGCTTCGATCGAAAATCCCGCCATGAACGCGGCAATGCGCTGAACCGCGGCGGGAAGCTTCTCATTCGGCAAGGTTGCCTGCGCGGCCATGCTCGTCGCTCAGCCGCGGCGGCGGGAGATCACATAGGATTCGTCGAAGAACCACAGTCCGCCGCGCTCGCGCAGCACCGCGCGCGTGGCGTCGATGTAGCGGCCGTCGGAGACCACTTCGCCCAGCCGGTCATCCTCCACCTGCGCCACATAGATCGCCGCGTTCCACGCCGCGAACAACGTCGAGGTACCGATTGATTCGGAGATTTCCGAAGGCAGCGTGTGCATGACGTAGCGAAACACCGAGCGGTTGTCGGCGTAGGCGTTGAAGTTGAGATCGCGGCCGGCCGGACCAAGCTCGTGCTTGACCGCCCTGAGGATCTGATGACGGTCATGGATGAACGGATGATCGTCCGGCCATACTTTCTGGATGATCTCCATGCCCGGGTCCTGGCCGTGTGAATGAATGGCGATGAGCCGGCCGCCGGGGCCGAGCGCGCGCGCCAGCGGCGCGATCACGCGCTTGGCCTTGAACTCCAGCGGGGCGCGGGCGCGATAGGGCTGCGAGGCGATCACCAGGTCGTAAT